>SDBS01001185.1_pt1 | contig 26604 bp, 27 predicted proteins | sample 2277091 | NCBI WGS metagenome assembly SDBS01 (sample SAMN10404972, study PRJNA504765) | marine sediment metagenome | isolation source: marine sediment core GS10_PC15, 163 cmbsf | place: Arctic Ocean: Southern Knipovich Ridge | collected 2010
CTTCATGGATTATGACGATTTACTTTGCAACTGGAAAACTCTACTGGATAAGCACCCGGAAGTTAAAGATTCCTACTGCCATCAGTTTGTTCACATCCTGGTGGATGAATACCAGGATACTAACAAAATCCAGGTAGATCTCATTGACATTTTGAGCTCTTATCATCGAAACCTCATGGTGGTGGGGGACGACTCACAGAGCATATATTCCTTCCGAGGGGCGGATTTTGCCAATATTATTGATTTTCCGAAGAGATACCTCGATACCAAGATCTACAAGCTGGAGACAAATTACCGGAGCAGTCCGGAGATTCTCCATCTAACCAACAATATCATATCTAAGAACAAAAGGCAGTTTCCCAAGACCCTACGTCCCGTGAAGAAAAACAGATCTTTGCCGGTAGTTGTTCCTTTGAAGGATGTTTCTCAGCAGGCGGAGTTTGTGGCCCAGCGAATATTAGAACTCCGAGATGAAGACTATTCGTTGAACGAAATAGCAGTACTGTATCGTTCCCACTACCACTCCCTGGAAATTCAGATGGAACTTACCAGACGAGGGATTCCTTTTGTGGTACGCTCGGGCCTGAGGTTCTTTGAAAGAGCCCATATCAAGGACGTGATAAGCTACCTGAAGGTCGCACTTAATCCCGGGGATGAACTTTCGTGGAAAAGGATCCTTAAACTCCTTCCTGGAGTGGGAAATGCCACGGCTGACAGGGTTTGGCAGTATATTGCTTCGGCTCCTGAGCCTCTAAAATCGATTCAATCTGAGAAACTCCCCTCCCTTTTCCCCCGAGGCATTCCTCCTGAATGGAACGAATTCACCTCTACCATTGCTCGGCTCAGTGGTCCCAGTCTCAAAAAAGATCCAGGAGAGATGATTCAGAATGTTCTTCAGGGCGGATACGGAGAATGTCTTCGAAGCAGGTATCCGGATTATGCAGAAAGAACAGAAGAGATCTATCAGTTGAGCAATTTTGCCAGCCAGTACAGATCCTTGAGAAAATTTCTTAGTGAACTAGCTCTTCTGGGGAGCGTGGAATCAGAAGTGATGGCAGTTGGACGGGAGGACGATGAGAAAGTAGTCCTGAGTACAGTGCACCAGGCCAAGGGGCTGGAATGGTCCGCAGTTATGGTAATATGGCTATGCGAGGGGCGATTCCCCGCCGCAAAGGCCTTGAAATCCCCTGAGAATTTGGAGGAAGAGAGAAGACTTCTGTATGTGGCTACCACCCGGGCCAAGGAGGAGCTTTATCTTTGCTATCCCATCATGGGAGGGAGGTGGGCCCAGGCCCTTACTATGAAGCCCTCCCGATTCATCCGGGAATTGGAACCAGAGACCTACGAGGAGTTGATCATAGAAGAAGAAATTTCTGAGCTTCTGGAGGCTATGGAAGAAGGAGAGATTGCTCCTTGAGTTTATCCACATTGGCCAGGTATTCTTTAAGAAGACGAGGAATATCGAGATCATAGGGACATTTCTCTATGCATTCTTTGCATTCCGAGCACTCCTGAACTTTTTTCATTGGCCCCTCGTATAGAGCAAGGACTTTTTTGAGGGACATGCGTTTGATTGTGCTGGGAAAGGCCAAGACCAGGCTAATGGGAATATCTTTGGAGCAAGGCTCGCAGTAGCCGCAGCGGTGGCAAAATGTCTTACCTAGATCTTGACGGATCTTCCTCATTTTCTCCTTCTCTGCTTGAGTTAGAGATCCCGGGCAATTCTCAACTATCTCCACTATTTCTTTCATTTCTTCGATTCTTTCTACCCCAGGATCGGGTACGATGCCTGGAAACTGTACCAGATATCGAAAGGCAACGTGAGCATCCTCAATACATCCCCCTGCCATGGGCTTCATGGCTATGAAGCCCATGTCTAGCTTCTGGGCTAGTGGAATGACTTTTTTTTCGGGTTCATTGTCTACAAAGGAGAAGGGGACTTGTAGCACCTCAAATTCTCCCGTCACCATGACCTCTTCCGCTACTAGAAGACTATGGGCACTGAAGGCAGGGTGAAGGACTTTTCCTTGCTTCAAGGCTTGAACCATTCCTTCAAACGCTCCTGCAGGTCCCATTATCTTTTGCATCTTTTCCCGCGAATTTACTCCGTGATGCTGATAAATATCCACATAATCGGTTCTGAGTCTCCTCAAGCTGAGATCTAAATGTTCAAGGAAGGTCTTCTTGTCCGGAGCCGGGGATTTGGACGCCAGAATAACTCCGTTTCTCCTTCCTTCGAGAGCCTCACCAATTTTCTCTTCACTATCTTCATAACCATGGGCGGTATCGATGAGGTTTATCCCGAGATCCACAACTTCTCGGACCAATCGCACTGCATCTTTCCTTGTTGGTCGTGTAATAGGAATACCTCCCATGCCGACCTGACTTACCCAGAGATCACTTTTTCCCAGGCGAACCTTGCGCATTTTCTTTCCTTTATTTAGAAGTATACCTTGTTTTGCCGGTGAATCAAGAGGCAATGACGAGACCGGGTGTGTAGGTTGGGAGTGTGAGAAAGGCAAATTGGGAAGTCCCAGGAAGTTGACGGATTCTAGAATGGTGCTATATTTCGTGTGAAACTTGCTGCATTAGTGATGGAAAAATTATCGGGCATGCCACAAGTATACATTTCCAAGGCTACCTAGGCGAGAAGACGTATTGTGTCAGAAGAAAAAGCGAAAGTCTTGATCGTGGAAGACTCTGAGGATGTCCGCAAGAGCTACGTTGATCTTCTGAGTGAGGCAGGATACGAGGTTTTGGAAGCTGCCGAGGGGAAGAAAGCCCTCGAAATCATCAAAAATCAAAGGCCGGATCTGATTTTGCTTGATCTGTTGCTACCAGAAGTAAACGGTTTTCAGGTATTGGCAAAACTGAAGGACCATCAGCAAATGAGGCAGATTCCAGTTTTGGTTCTATCTGCCCTTGATGGTGAGGCCCACATTCAGAGGATATTGAAATCCGGAGCAGCAGACTATGTGGTGAAAGGTTCCCATTCACCAGAGGAGTTAATAAGCAAGATCCAAAGGTTCCTAAGCCCAAATCCGTCTGCCTGAGAAAATGGAATTCCATAATGCATACCACTCTCAAGATAGCGGTCGTGTCTTTGTCACGAGTTGCATCTTTCTTTCTTATGCACTTGATACCACCAGAAAAGTATTGATTGATGTACGCTACAGAAGGAACTTTGCCCTTGCTAGTTTCGAGGCACATCTTTCCGAAGTGACATTCGGGACATGCTTGTCGTCGAAGACGGGAAGATCCGTTCGTGTGGAGCAAGGAAAAATCGTGCCGAGATACCTCTTGAAGAAAACGAATCCTGTTCCGGAAGAATAAGATGGAAAAGAAGTCACTAGAGTTTTTGGAAAGGTTATGTAATGCCTTTGGACCAGCGGGGTTTGAAAGAGAGCCCATAAGGATCACTCGGGAATACATCGAGGGCTATGTAGATGAGATAACCTATGACAAGCTTGGCTCCCTGGTGTTCAAGAAAATGGGAAAATCCAAGAGGCCCGTCGTGCTCCTTCCTGGCCATGTAGATGAAATTGGATTCGTGATCGCCGGTATTAATGAGGATGGATATCTGACTTTTGATACCCTGGGGGGTTGGTGGGCTCAGGTCCTTCTGGGGCAAAGAGTGAAGATCAGAACCCAAAAGGGAGAGATCGAGGGAGTAATTGCGGCAAAACCACCTCACCTTCTGTCTGGCGATGAAAGGAAAAAGGTGCTGACGAAAGATAAGATGTTCATTGATATTGCGTGCGCTAACCTCGAGGAAGCACGAGAAATGGGGGTAAGAATCGGTGATCCTGTTAGCCCTGATTCCCGGTTTTCTCTGATAGAAAAGGTTGTCTTTGAGGAAGGGAAGAAGAAAGGAAAGGCGAAACTGGCTATTGGAAAGGCCTTTGATGACAGAATAGGAGTTTTTGTGGCAACAGAGGTTATTAGAATATTATTTGAGGAGAAAGTCACTCATCCCAATACTGTTTTAGGGGCGGCGACTACCCAGGAAGAAGTAGGACTGCGTGGAGCCAGAACCACGGCCTATGTAGCCAAACCCGATGTCTGCATTACTCTGGAGGTTGATATCGCAGGTGACGTTCCAGGAATAAAACCTCACGAAGCACCCGCAAAAATGGGCAAAGGACCATCTATTCTTACTTTTGATGCCAGCATGATTCCCAACCAGCCTTTAAAAGAAACCGTTATTGCCGTGGCTGAGAAGAACAAAATACCCTATCAGCTTTCCAAGGCCTCTGGAGGGGGCACAGACGCTGGAGTTATACACATCCACGGAGCTGGCTGTCCCAGCCTGGTGGTGGGGATTCCAACCAGGCACATTCATTCCCACGTGGGGATTCTTAGTCTTGAAGACGTTGAGAATTGTATCAAACTCATAATAGAAGTAGTTAAGACACTGGATGAAAAGACGGTAGATGGATTTACCAGTGGGTGAATGATCTAGACACGAGGAACTGTATATCTCGTCTCCCAGCAGGGTTGGTACCATCAGGTTACCTTTGATCCAAGTCGAATGTCTCTTTGCGGACTAATGAGAACGACTCTATCGTGCTCTTTGTCCTGGGCAGCCAGAAGCATTCCCTCACTTTTTATTCCTCTAATGACAGCCGGTTGCAGATTCGTAAACACAATGCACGACTTATTTTCCAGCTCTTCCTTTTCATAATAGGGTTTTAAGCCTGCCACCAGACGCCTTTCTTCCTTACCCAAATCTACCCTCAGGAGATAGAGCTTGTCCGCTTGGGGGTGATCCTTAACTTCCCTGATTCGTGCCACCCTGAGATCTAGTTTTTGCCATTCTGCGAAGGCTATTTTTTTCTCGTTCGACATTGTATTCCCTCCTTTGAGTTAGTCCTGAATACTCCAATCTCTGAAGTGGGAGGCTTTTCTTTTCTGCCGGCGGGGGTCGTTCCTACTATTATGCATAGCACGCTTTGGCTATCAGAACTTCGCTAGACTTATGCCTCCGAACTCGTGCGGTGCACATAAACGATTTTTTTGTGTGCTTTTGGCCCCAGGCAGGGGGTCTATTGAAATTCGCATACTTCTAAGTAGGGATCAGCCTTTCGTGTGCGACATTAGTCTAATAGATCCAATGGGGCTGTCAATGTTGACTGCCAGTCCCAATCTGCTACTTTGAGGGGGTGGTGGAAGAAGGCATTTAGTATGAAGTGAAGGTCACGTTTGATTTCCTCTGAGAGCCCTTTTCCGCTCCGGCCTAGGGACTCACTGTGCTTACTTTGGGGGGTTTTTTTAGGAATGAAAGAGAGTGCAAAATATCTGGAAGCTTTGAGGAAGGCAGATCTGGAAGTATTTGAATCAAACATAGACAAAGTGATAGAGGTTGTGTGTAAGAACCGGGGCTTGCCTGATAAGGTAGATACCTGGATGTGGGAAGAAGTTAAGATCTTGGCTGTTCTCATCAAAGAAGGGGGTCTGAGGGGAGTGAAAGTGAGGGGGACGAACTCCGGAGAAATAGCTTTTGAGGATGGTTATCACATAAGAAGAGAGATCGTTCGGACTCCACCCGACACAGCCTATACATTGGAGCTCGTTGATGGGGAGGGGAAGGTAGTAGGAGGAGAGGTGTATAGACAGCTTCATAGCTGTCGATAAAAAAACCTACCACAGCCTTTTTTGAGGAGACAACCTCAAGCTGTCTCTGGCAGTCAAAAAACAGTTTCTGAAGGATATGAATAGTCCTTGTAGGTGAACATTTGACCGAGAGGGAAGAGGAACCTTGGGAGAAAGGAGTGGGGTAGTGGCAAAGATGGAGGAGTTTGCCAAGAAAGCTTCTTCTTGCAGCGTGGATGAATTTTGCCATCTGGTCCGTGGAGTAAGCTCTTCTCTCAGCGAGGAGAAATCCAAACCTCCAGGGGGGGCAGTAAAGAGGGAGGGAGGCCTTGTTTACCTTCCATCAAAGGGGAAAGTTTTGGTGGTTGGTGATTTGCATGGGGACCTCGAGAGTCTCGTTTTCATTTTGAAGTCCAGCAAGCTGCCAGAGAGACTGATGCGGGAAAATGATATGTTCGCTGTTTTTTTGGGTGACTACGGCGATAGGGGCTCCTATCCTGCTGAAGTCTACCACATAATCCTCACCCTCAGGAGCATCTTTAGGGAAAGGATCGTAATGCTCAGAGGGAATCATGAGGGACCTGAGAATATGACATTTCGCCCTCACGATCTGCCGTACTTTCTACGAAGGAGATTTGGGGAGGAGTGGCGAAAGGTCTACGGCGAGCTGCGCCAATTATTTGATCTTCTCTACCACAGCGCTGTGGTAGAAGGAAAATATCTTATGCTTCATGGGGGTCTTCCGAAAAATGTTAACTCTCTTTCTGATATTGCCTGGGCTCACGAAACCCACCCAGCCAAAAGTTATCTGGAAGAAATTTTATGGAATGACCCAGGGGAAGAAGAGATGAGCTACCCTTCTCCTCGGGGAGCAGGCAGGATTTTTGCTAGCACAGTAACTGGCACTACGTTGGGCCGGCTTGGAGTAAAGACTCTGATCAGAAGTCACGAACCATGTGATGGGACAGCGGTGCAGCAGAAAGGGAGGATACTCACACTTTTTTCGCGCAAAGGCCCTCCATATTACAATTCTCAAGCGGCTTACCTGGAGATCGATTTGGCTAGAGAAGTTATGGATGCCTATGAGTTGGCGAGGGAAGCTCATCATTTCTAAGGCTGGGGGATCTCGGGGGAGTCGGGACTCTTGTGCTCGAACATGAAAAGGCCCGTTGGTAAGGAAGGAAGAATTTGAAGCTTGGAGGAAGCTTGGCTCCGGCCCATATCATTTCCGAACCTCTAACCTTGGACTATCTGGCTAATTCAGGCAGGCTCAGGGAATTTTTTCCGGGTCATTTTACTGAAATCAAACACCCCCGTCGATTCAAGATGAATAGAGAAAGATTAGTGAGGTATCTTAGGGACTACAATGAAAAAATGAATGCGCCTTGCAGAGTAATGGAGAGCATTGACAGTCTTCTGGACGAAGATACCTATGTCGTGGTCAGCGGTCAGCAGCCCGGGGTCTTTGGCGGGCCGCTCTATACCTTTTATAAAGCCCTGTCTGCTATTATCATCTCCGACAGGCTCTCGGACCATGGACGAAGATTTGTTCCGCTTTTCTGGAATGCATCCGAGGACCATGACCTGTCCGAGGTAGACCATATCTATTTGATGGAAAAGAATAAACCCTGCAGTATTAGGTACCCTATCAAAGGGGCCTCGAGAAGTGCCTCTGAGGTTAAGCTGGACTTTCAGGAAATAGAGAAGGTTTTTGGGAAGATACGGGAAATTACCCCCCAGACCGAGTTCAAAGAGGATGTTTTTAGGAATCTGGAGTTTTTGGTCAGGCAGTCAGAAAACCTGGGAGATTTTTTCTCCCGCCTGCTTTTGTTCTTTTTTGGACAGCACGGTCTGGTACTCATAGAACCCGGGATCCTGAGGCCCCTAATGATTCCTCTTTTTGAGAGAATGATCAAGAATCCTCTGCGATCTACGGAACTTGTGAATCGGGCCGCAGCCCGACTTAAGAAAAGGGGATACTCTCCTCGAATTCACAAGACACCCGATCTTTGTGGTTTTTTTCTGAGAAGACAGAAAGTTACTTACAACGGAAAGTTTCTGGTTGGCGGGAAATCCTTTTCTTCTCGAGAACTACTGCAGTGGCTGGAGGAGAATCCTTCTGACTTTAGTTCCAATGTGGTGACCAGACCTGTCACTCAGGACTATACTCTCCCTACCTATGCTTACGTGGCCGGGCCCTCTGAGATAGCTTATTTTGCACAGTTGGGGAAAGTGTACCAAGAATTTGGGATAGAGATGCCTGTCATCTACCCTCGCTTCGGGGCCACCATTCTGGAGAACAAGGTGGCAAAGATTATCAAAAAGTATGGCCTTGCCATTCAGGATTTAAGGTCTCCTGCCTCCCAGATTAAGAAATTGCTGAGGAAGGAATTGGAGCCTCTCTTTGCACGTGCCAGAGATGATGTTTCTAAGGTCTTGTTGCCCATGGGAGAGAGTGTCGGCCAAATCGATGAAACACTAGGAGGCTCCTTCCAGACCTCGGAGAAAAAGATCTTGAGGGAAATTGATTCTTTGGAGAAGAGGACTGTAAGGTGTTTGAGAAAACAGAATTCTCTTATGGAGCTTCAGATATACAATGCAGCGGAGAATCTTTTTCCTCTGGGAGATCTACAGGAGAGAAAAATCAACTTTTTGGAGTATCTCATAAAATTTGGCGACGACTTTGTGGAGGTAATTCACCGAGAATTCTCCTCCTCGGACTATGGCGAGCACAGGGTTATCACCTTTGCCGGCTAGTGCTTCGTTAAGGAGAAAGCATATCAACAATGGTCTTTGGGAGAAGGAAAATGAAGATCGGGATTGTTTGCTATCCCACATACGGCGGGAGCGGTGTCGTTGCTTCTGAACTGGCCGTACAACTGGCTAGAAAGCATGAAATTCATCTCATCTCTTACGCTGAGCCGGTAAGACTAAATTTGGAAAAACATGGCGTCATTTTCCATAAGGTCAACGTTCGCTCTTATCCTCTATTCGACTACACTCCTTACACTTTGGCTTTGGCTTCCAAGATCATAGATCTTACTAGAAAAAAAGGATTGGAGCTAGTTCATGCCCATTATGCTGTCCCTCATACGAGCTCTGCTTATCTGGCCAAAAGAGCTCTGGGGAACGGCGTAAAGATTGTTACCACTCTTCATGGAACAGATGTTCATCTGGTAGGGCTGGACCCCTCCTACAGGCCTATTGTTGAATTCAATATGCAGCACTCTGATGGATTAACAGCTGTCTCAGAGTTCCTGAAAAGAAAGGCTCTGGAGGAATTTGGCATAGACCGGGAAATAGAAGTCATCTATAACTTTGTTGATTCAGAGAAATACAAAAGAGAAGCTCAGGATGAGAAAAAGGAGAAATTCGTCTGCCATATCTCCAATTTCCGAGCGGTGAAGAGAGTGATGGATGTTGTCCGGGTCTTTGCCAAGGTGGTCAAAAGAGTTCCCTGTCGACTCTATTTGGTGGGGGAAGGACCTGAGAGGTCCTGTGTTGAGGAGCTGGTTAGCGAGCTGGGGCTAAAGGACAAGGTGGAATTCCTGGGCAATATGCAGGATACCTCTCGGATCCTGGGGAGATCCGACCTTTTTCTTCTGCCGTCGGAGCAGGAGAGTTTTGGGTTGACAGCTCTGGAGGCTATGAGCTGTGAGGTCCCAGTGGTGGCCACCAGGGTAGGGGGTTTGCCGGAGGTTATCCGTGATGGAATGGATGGCTTCTTGGCGGAGGTGGGCGATCTTGAGGCCATGGCCCGCTATTCAGTGCAAATTCTTACAGATGATGCATTGAGGAGGAAGCTGGGCTCTGAGGGGAGAAGGAGAGCCCTGGAGAGATTTACTCCCCAGAGAATTGTTCCTCGATACGAGAGTCTTTACGAGAGAGTCCTGGCAAAATAAGGGGCCAGGATGTTCTTGATATTTACTAGGCGGTCTGCCGAGTCTGGCTGTTCGGCACCAAAGATTGTATGAGGATAGGCCCTCGGGGGCCTGCATCTTCCTGCTGGCGTGGAATGAGCTCCTTTGCGAGAATTCACTCAAGGGGAAAAGGGGCGGCGCCCCACAGGTGTCGAGGGACTCGGGGGTAGTTTGAAAAGGATAAAAAGCAACATGATGAAAGAGAGTTCCGGCAACCTCACCTTAATGATGGCCTCTCACGGCTTTGTTCACGTTCTCTTTGTTAGCCTGGCTGTCATTTTGCCTCTAATCAGACTGGAATTTGGACTTTCCTACACCCAGATAGGGGTCTTTACCTTTGGTTTGGGTGTTATCGCCGCAGTAGCCAGCATCCCCATGGGATTCATCTCCGACCGCGTGAACAAACTTCGTCTCATCTCTTCCATGTTTCTCCTGGTGGCAATTGTGGCCAGTTTTTTCATGGTGGTGAAGAGCCTTACCTTTGTTCTCCTCCTCCTCAGCTTCTTATGGCTATGCCTGAGTATTTTCCACCCCAGCTCCATGGCTTATCTTTCCTCCCGTTACCCGAGTAAGCGTGGGGAAATATTTGGGCTCTACGAGCTGGGGGGGAGTTTGGGTATGATTGTGGCTCCCGTGATAGCCGTCTGGGTTGCATCTACTTGGGGATGGAAGTCCGTGTATGGAGCTTATGTTCTGCCAGCTGTTTTTGTGGCTCTGCTAACTTACAAAATAGCTGCCCATGAGGTGCCTTCGCACCAAAATGGACAGTCAAGCCTTGGGGGAGAATTCTTGCAGGGCTTGAAGGGAATCTTGGCCCATCGAAGACTGAAATTCATCTTTTTGATAACCGGTCTTTCTGCGGTTATTTTTGGCGCCGCCTCATTGTATCTTCCCATATATATGATAGATGTCCATGGGTTCGATGTCCCTCAGGCAGGCTATATACTTACCCTTTTTTTTGTTGGAGGTGCCGCGGGTAGGCTGGTGGGAGGAAAATCTTCCGATCGATGGCCTAGAAATAGAGTCATGGGGTTATCCTTTCTCCTTATGATTCCCTTTCTCATTCTACTTTCTTTGGCCAGAGGAACGTTTATTCTTGTTGTTCTCTCATTCGCCGTTGGGTTCACCTCTCAGATGATTATGCCGGTGGTTACAGCCCTTATCGGGGATAATGCGGAAAGGGAAATAGGTCTTTCCTATGGCATGCAATCTCTGGTGGGATTCGGTTTTGCAGCTATATCTCGGCTGGTAGCCGGAATTCTCGCTGATCTTTGGGGAATTCCAGCTATTTTCTGGCTGTTAGCGGGAGTATCTTTCTTGGGTGTCGGTTGCAGTTTCCTCGCTCTTAAGCCAAATGACTAGGGTCTTTCTCGCGAATTCATTCGTAAAGTCCTGTTCGGTTTTTTTTGCGCCAGCGCCTTGAGTTTTTTTGTTAGGCACGGTAGCTGCGGTGGGACGTGGCAACGAAGCTGATTTGGAAATTTTGTGAAATGCACAAGAGAAGTGTGGGGAGAAAAATGGGTGTTTCATGATAGCGGAATGCCTGGGTACACAAGATGGCCGGGGATGATTAAGAAAGCTGTTCTGGCCGGGACATTCATATTCCTAGCGAGTGTCGCTGTTAGCAACTCTGCGGCAGCCCAAAGACTGGAAGAGGTTGTATCCGGACGTTTTTTGCTAAAAGAGGGGGGTCTTGTTTCTGTCACCAGTCCTAGAGGTAATATTAGAATCCAATCCTGGGGGAAGGATTATGTTGAGGTTGCAGCCACCAAAGTAGTTGAAGGTTCTAGCGAAAGTGGGATGAACAAAGCTTTAGAAAGGATAAGGGTAGAATTTGTTGGTACTCAGGACAGCCTTCATATGAAAACGGAGCTGGGAGAGCCGAGATTCAAGACCTTTTTTTTGATCGATAGAATATGGAATTTTTTCTCTAATACCCGGACATGGGTAGATTACCAGATATGGGTGCCTTCCGAGGTGAACGTTCTCATCAAGACGACCAGCGGGAGTTCTTCTATTCAAGGTATCGAGGGTAACGTCAAGTCAGAGGGAGTGAGTGGCAAGGTGGAATTCTTTTCTATTCGGGGAAATATAGAAGCGACTACCATCTCGGGGGAAATGGAACTGGTGGAGATAGAAGGGAATGTTAACTTGAGGTCCCGATCGGGGAACATGTACCTTGATCAGGTGAAGGGGTATATTTTCGCCAGATCCACCAAGGGGAAACTCCAGATGAATTCTGTTGAAGGTACTATTAGAGGTCTCACTGTGAGCGGTAAGATAGTGATGAGGAAAATCAAAGGAGTTGTCGAGCTCGCAGAGACTACCAGGGGCGACATAGAGATTGAACTAGTTGGGGTGGCCGATGATTGGCTGGGGATGATTTTTTATTCAGTGAGTGGAGATATTGCGGTGAATTTGCCTCCAGATCTTGGAGCTAACTTAGGAGTTAAGACCGTCAGCGGACGAATCACCTGTGATTTCACTATATTAACCAGGGGCCAGTTTGAGCCAGGAACTCTGGGCGGACCAATCAACGGAGGAGGCCCTCTGTTGGAAATTGAAACTACCGATGGAGATATTTTCATCCGTCAGATATGAGGTAGCAGCCTCAGAACAGGCATTCAACCCATCTTAGCACTTGCCACTTTCATTATCTATTGAGAATCGTATTATGAGTAGAGCCCTTTCGCTCTATACAACATTCAGGAAGGAAGGATTGGGATTGACTTTACCTCGGCAACCCCCGCGGACATCCCTATGGATTTTCATGAAATTAGTTTCGGTGGGATTGTGTGACCAATGTCAGCAGATCTCCTTGGGATGCTACACAAAATAGAAGATTTTTTGTTTCCACCACAGTGTGCTCAACTAAAACGCAAAGGAATCCAGGTAGTAATTTGAAAGTAGATACCTAAGTTGCCTGGGGTGGTAGATGCCCTGACCCGGTCGGTTATGATAACTATTTTCGTCTTTGCCATGATGTTGATGGTGGATTGCATCAACGTTCTAAGCAATGGACGGATGGAGAGCTTGATCAAAGGAGGTAGGTGGCGCCAATATGCCGTGGTCTCCTTTCTGGGAGCAACTCCCGGGTGTCTGGGAGCGTTTATGAATGTTTCGTTCTATGTACACGGCCTGCTGACTTTTGGAGCCATGGTCGGAGGTATGATCGCTACATCGGGCGATGCAGCTTATGTTATGTTAAGCCTTTTTCCCGGCAGAGCCCTTCTCTTGTTTGGTATTCTCTTTGTCCTGGGCATTGGTTTTGCCCGATTAACCGATCTTATCGCCCCCTTTTTCAAAATAGTACCGTGTCAGGAATGTAAACTCCAAGAGGTACATCCAGATGAAAAATTTGCTCTCTTCAGGCCATTGGTGAGGAGTTTTTCTGGTCGCTCTTTTCTTCGAATGAGCCTCCTTTTCATCTTGGTGCTTTTTGTCATAGCTATCGGCACCGGGATAATAGGTCCAGACGCCTGGGGTGGGGAGAGGATAACTTTTCTCATCCTGATAGTTCTGGCTATTATGATTATCGCCAGTGTATCCGATCATTACCTGAAGGATCATATCTGGTCACACATTCTTAGAAAGCACCTTTGGCGAGTTTTCCTGTGGACTTTCTTCGCTCTACTGTTTATCGATATTGGATTTGGATATGGGAACCTGGCTGAGTTTGTTAAGTCTCAGATGGCCTGGATACTGATTGTTAGTGCAGTTGTGGGTATGATTCCTGGATCGGGACCCCATCTTGTTTTTGTGATGATGTTCGCCAGCGGCATGGTTCCTTTCTCCGTGCTCTTTACTAGTTCCTTTGTTCAGGATGGCCATGGTATACTCCCCTTGCTTTCTTATGCCCCCAGGGATTCGCTCATCATAAAAATGTTCAACCTTGTTTTTGGTTTGACTGTGGGGTTGATTCTTTATTCCATAGGTCTGTGACCTAGTTTAGGGGCAAATGGAGAATCACCGATCGCTCGCACTTTTTTCTAACAGTGGCTCTCTCACGGAGTCTATGGATCAAATGTGGCAAAGGACGGATCTGAGACATCTTGGTACTTTCGATAATGAGGAGGCAGAGTTCCTATCTTGATTGGCGATCCAACTGAGGCCAGGCAAATGGTTCTAATATTTGTCAAAGAGGAATTTATCTTGGAGCTCTTACTTATCCGGTTGTTCCCAAGGGTCAGGATACTATAAGAATTCAGATATTAGCCTCACACACAAAGTATGATAGCGAATTTAGGGTGCATTCTATATAATGTAACTCTGGGTAGGTTGACCGGATGGGAAAATTTGATATTATACATGATGATACATTCATATGTTAGCTGGGGGAGTAAGTGAAACAGCACCTGGAAATCTTCAAGGCCCTTTCTGATAAAACAAGAGTGAGAATAATGCTCCTTCTCATGGATAGAGATCTTTGCGTTTGTGAACTTATGTTTATTTTGAAAATGGAGCAGTCAAGGGTTTCCCATCAACTGCAGGTGTTGAAGAATGCTGATCTGGTAAGAGACGAGAGGGAAGGAAAGTGGATGATATACTCAGTTTCCCCTGCCAAGAAGAAGATGGTTCTTATACTGCTTGATAAACTAATTCCAGAGTTGAAGGATACCCAGGAGAGCCGACTGGACAAAAAGAATCTCAAGATCTGTCTGGAAAAGGATATTAGAAGAACGTGCGGTGTGGGTTAGGTTTTTTGTGGAGTCAAATATGACAGAATGATGGTATGTTCATACTATCTTGTCTCTTTTGCCTCAGTACTGCTGAATGAGATTGTCTTAATACTAAATTGTGGAGGTGGAAAATGGAGGCCAAAGAAAGAAGACTCGGTATCTGGGAAAGATACCTGACTTTATGGGTGGTGCTGTGCATTGTCGCGGGAACCCTTGTGGGGAGAACTTTTCCTATTGTTTCCGAGCTTCTTGCCAGATTGGAAGTGGCTCACATTTCCATACCCATCGCCATCTGTCTTTTCGCCATGATCTATCCCATCATGGTTCAAATAAGTTTTGGTGAGGTGAAGAAAGCTGTCCGGTCTCCCCGCCCCATTCTTCTGACTCTTATCATGAACTGGGCCATAAAGCCGTTTACTATGGCTTTGTTTGCCTGGCTATTCCTTCGGGTGGTTTTCTCTCAATTTTTGGATCCTAGCCAGGTGTATCAGTATCGAGCGGGACTTATTCTACTGGGCGTTGCCCCCTGTACGGCTATGGTCCTCATGTGGAGCTATCTTGCCCGGGGGAATATGGCTCATACTCTGGTCATGACTGCCATAAACTCTCTCAGTATGGTCATACTATTTGCTCCCCTGGCCACGTTTCTTCTGGGGATTTCGGGGATCTCTGTTCCCTGGAAGACCATAGCATTAGCGGTAATTATCTATATCTGCACTCCTTTAGTGGCCGGATGGATTACTAGAACACTGGCTATTAGGAGTAAGGGGAGAAAGTGGTTTGAGGAGAAGCTCATACCTCCTCTGGGGCGAGTCGCCATAATTGGTCTTCTTGTTACACTCGTTGTCCTCTTCACTTACCAGGGAGAGAAAATAATCAGGCTTCCTGCTTTGATAGGTATGATTACCGCGGCGATATTCGTGAACATTCTGTTGATTTTCGGAGTAAGTTATCTTCTGGCGAAGGTACTCAGGCTCGGATACCAAGATGCTGCTCCAACCGCTATTATTGCCGGGAGCAACCATTTTGAGGTAGCCATTGCTGTAGCGACTACCCTCTTTGGGGTGACCTCCGGAGCGGCTTTGGCAACAGTAGTGGGAGTTTTGACGGAAGTTCCTATAATGCTTTTCCTCGTCTGGCTCTGCAAAAGGACACGTGGCTTTTTCTCCTCGCCCACTCCTGCCTAAGATGCGAGATTTGGGGGAGCTCTCAAAGCAAGGTTGGGGAAGTTAGGAGAAGGGAGCGAGATACGGAATGCGAGAGACCCACACAGAAACTCTATCGACGAAATAATTACTATACTTGAAGCTTTGTCAGACCCTGCCAAGTTTAAGATATTTTCCCTCTTGTCCAGAAAGACTCTTTGCGTCAACCAGCCGTCAAACCTCCTTCAAATCTCGCAACTTCCAGTGTCCCAGAATTTCGCGCTTGTTAAACAGGCGGGTCCGGCCAGGACCTTAAGTTGATCTCCACCTAGTGGCTACTGGGGATTCTCTCCATTGTCGTTGTTCTAATTTAGGGAGAGAATATATTCGCTGCTTACTACTTGTGCGGAGGATTTTGGAAAACTTAGCCAGATTCTAGTTCTGTTTTGATTTCCTCTTTCTCCGGTACAGCCAGAGATTAACCACAGCCCCAATCCAGAGAATGGTGGAACTATAGGGGCTCCAACTACAGAGGGCATCGTATCCCAGGAAGGAGATCCTACTTCCCCCCAATGAAGTAGGAATAAGCACAACAAATCCGAGGATAAATAGAATCAAGCCAACCCACAACCTCATTTCTCTCACCTCCTCAAGCTATTGGTAAATTATTCTTATCAGGCCTCAGACCCATCTATCAAAGTTTTTTCTTTCAGCTCCCTCTTTTGGAATAGTACTACAGGAGAGGTGTTTTTGTCAACCTCATTCTTTCCGTTTGTCCCTGTCTTCAGTGAAAAAATGTCATCTCAGGAGTTCTTCCAGCGATTAAGTAGGAAGTAAGTGTCAGTTGTTTCTTGACGCAGAATTGGCAGCGAAATTTGATGATAAATTAAGGGGAGAAAAAGTCACGGTGATGAGTTTGTCGCATTATTCAGGGATAGATGCGGTAAAGGGTGCGGGGAAAGGGTATAACCTCGCGAACGTGCTGGGTACCACAGAGCCAGGCCACTGTTCGCTCTAGGCCCAGCCCAAATCCTGCGTGAGGCACCGAGCCATAGCGCCTAAGATCCAGGTACCACTCGAAGTCTTCCCGGTTAAGGTTCTGTTGGGCCATGCCTTTTTCAAGAGTTTCAAGATCATCTTCTCTTTGGCCACCCCCAATTATCTCGCCATAGCCCTCAGGGGCCAACATATCGACACACAAAGCCAGATGAGAATCCTGAGGATCTTTTTTCATATAGAAGGCTTTGGTTTGGCTAGGAAAGCGGTGGATGAGGACCGGCCTCTCAAATTGGGAAGCGATAATAGCTTCATGGGGTGCTCCCAAGTCTTCCCCCCATTGAAAGCTAACACCGGACTTTTCTAGAATTTGCAGCGCCTCAGCGTAACTCAAGCGGGGAAAGGGCAGGGCTACCTTTTCCAATATTTCCGTATCTCTTTCTAGAATCTTTAGTTCTTCCTTCCTGTTTTTTCGCACCTCTTCCACCAGGTTTGCTACGAGCTCTTCTGCCAGGCGCATGATGTCATCAAGATCGGCATAGGCTAGTTCCGGCTCCACCATCCAGAATTCCGTTAGGTGTTTTCTTGTCTTTGATTTTTCCGCTCGAAAGGTCGGTCCAAAACAGTAAACCTTACCAAACGCCATAGCAGCCGCTTCCAGGTAAAGTTGGCCGCTTTGAGAAAGATAGGCCCGGCGGTCAAAATAGTTCACCTCGAAGAGACTGGATGTTCCCTCGCAGACGGAAGAGGTGAGAATGGGAGCATCTACCAGGACGAAATCCCTGCTGTCGAAGAATTGCCGGATGAGGCGGATAACCTCACTTCGAATTTTGAGTTGGGCATGCTGCTTTTTGGAACGGAGCCAGAGGTGCCGGTTCTTCAGAAGAAAATCAGAGCCGTGACTTTTTTTACCCAGAGGGTACTCCCCGGCTAATTGAATAATCTCTACATCTTGTATGGCCAGCTCGTATCCTCCGGGCGCCCTTGAGTCCTGCCGTACCTTTCCCGTAGCAATGAGAGAAGACTCCTGAGGAAGCCGGCTACACTGAGTGAAAAGATCCTGGTTCACATCGTCCTGGAACATTACGCCCTGGACAATTCCTGTTCCATCCCGGATGAGGAGAAAGTGAAGTTTTCCTTTGGAGCGCCGATTATAAAGCCAACCCTTGATGCTGACTGTTTCTCCCACATGGTGGGCCAGTTTGTCAACGGTGGTGACCTCCATGGCTAACCCCTTTTTCTGGTTGAACAATTTCCGAGGTAGTTACGCTCCTACTGTGAAGCTTTTGTCTCTCAATAATCTAATCGCAAGACGCGCAAAAGTCAAGAAATCGAAGCAGGTTCTTGTTTTTCTAAAGAGGCAAAAGGACTCTGGCAATACAGAGAAAGATTCCAGCAAAAAAGTGGGTTCTGGTTGACTTTCGAGGGATAATAGGTGATATTTTACCAAGAAGAGTCGTGGATATTTTCAGCTCTTCATGCGATGCGCAAAGTGGCCATGATGTCCCTGAGAAGTTGGCTGGAGCAGGCGGCCTTTGGTCATTATTACGGGGAGGATAGTCGCAAGCAGGGTTTCCAGAATTGTCTTGAGTCAGGTGAGGAGGCTTTTTGAATCTTGACGCAGCTCCCGAGGAATGAGGAGTGTCTTACAAGAGGTATTCCATGGAAAACAGCGATATTCAGGAAGCCGTAGGGATACTCCGGTGGGCTGTGCAGCGGTGGAAGGCTCCAGTAGTCACGCGAGTTTCCGGCTCCCCACGAAATCCTTTCAGAGTTCTTATTTCTTGCATCTTGAGCCTCCGAACCAAGGACGAAACCACACATTCTGCGGCTAAAAGACTTTTTGAGCTAGCTGATACTCCAAGGAACATGCTCAAACTAAGCTCTGAAAGGATAGAGAAGGCTATCTATCCGGTTGGATTCTATAGAAACAAAACCCGAACTATACTCGACATTTCCGAGCGGCTTGTGAAAAGTTATCATTCGCAGGTTCCCGATGAGGTGGACGGACTATTGGACTTCAAGGGAGTGGGAAGGAAAACCGCCAACTTGGTAGTTACCTTAGGTTATGGAAAACCAGGTATTTGTGTGGATACCCATGTTCATCGCATCTGCAATCGGTGGGGTTATGTTAGGACCTCAAGTCCCCCGGCGACGGAACTTGTTTTGAGGAAGAGACTTCCCCCCGAGTACTGGATTGAATTCAATGACCTCTTGGTTACATTCGGCCAGAATCTTTGCCATCCTCTCTCACCCAGATGCAGTCTCTGTCCCGTCAGAAAGTTTTGTAATAGGGTAGGGGTTACGAGGTCTCGCTGAGTTAGATAACTCAATTCGCGAAGCTCGAAAGACGAAGTTGACATATGACCCGTGGTTTGCCAGTAGGCAAAATAGATGGAATTGGCGTTCAGGTATTAACACGGGGAAGGCAATATGCCCGGGATTTGCATCAGCAAGTTTGGTGAAGTGGACCAGGAAGCTCTTGATGGAATCCTCAGTGTCATCAATGGTAGCTACGAGAGCTTGGGATGTCCAAAACGAGACCCCGTCAGTATATGGATATATGAGAAATCCAGTAGTGAGACTTCTTTCTTTGCCACCCATAGCATCTGGGAGGGAAAACCCAGAATTACCATCTACTTTGACCAGATTAGCCAATATCCCAAAGAGGTTTTTGTGGCCGGGATTCAACGCCAAGTAGCGCACTCTATTTTGCACGGTTCAATAGAATTTTATCTTGTCAGTCTGCCGGATGAACTGAGGGAGGCTGCAATCAAGCACAGCTTCTCCCCCCGTTATACCAATAACCTTCTCTACCAGACGGCCATGATAGCCAAAGAGTACGAAGTCACTAACTTGCTGCAGCAAAAAGACCTTTACAGAGATCAGGTAGCTTACTCTAAGCACATTCTAAACATCACGCAAGAAGACAGGCTAACCTGGGAAATAGCATTAAGAGACCCACTTTTAAGAATTGTCTACATTCTTTCGATAATAAGAGACGCCAGTGGTGGTGTTCCCCTGCTCAGTGTTCCTAAATTTGGTAGTGAGATTAGGCAGGCTATCGAAACCCGCATAGCCTATCTTCCTCCTGATTATCGAACCATCATCCGAGGAATGCTCTATGACAAAATACCCCTCTTAGGAACCAATACAACGGAAAACATTACTCTCCTTAGCAGCACAATTTCTGACGACATTCTGGAAGGTGAGTTGAAGGATATAGAGCAAGGATAGACCACCCTTCCATCAAAGTCAGGACCAGCCTATTGCCAGAGGGGAGCTTATGTGTAATATATGTAGTTATAAAGAAAATGTACGCATCTAACTGGGAAGGGAGGTGATGAATCATGTGGCAGTGTTGGGCTAGTTTCGGGTTAGGCCTCTGGCTCGCGGCAATCAGCGTTTCCCTGTCTCGTTTCCCCCTCTTTAACACCATCGATGATTTCCTCGTGGGCATCGTGGTTATCATCCTGGCTGTGTGGAGCGGGTTGAGAAGAATTCTCCCTATGTGGGTGACCGTAGCAATTGGTATGTGGCTGGTTATTGCGGCATGGACCCCTGGCATTAGTGGAAATACCATCTCTCATCTAACTAATGGACTCATAGTCGGTATTTTAATTATGGTATTCTCGGCCTGGGGTGGCAGCAAGAAGATGGAGGAAGAGATAGAGGAAGAGGGAAAGGAGGAAGTAAAAGAGGAGAAAAAAAAGGAAGAAGAGCCAAAAGAAAGGCCCAAAGAGGAAAAGAAGGAGACAAAAGAAACCGAGAAGAAAAAACCACCAACCAGTGAGGGAAAGAAGACATAGGTTATCTCAATGCCCTCTCCTGGTCAAAGAGACCAATCTCGGGGAGGAAGCATAACAGAGAGGCTATTTTTCCCGTTCTCTGAAGGTGCAGGGGAGGGCTTCATCAACTTTGTCACTGTCGCCAAGGCGAACCATTTAAAGAGAAGGCTTTTGGGGGGTGGGAGGCTAACTTGACGATAGGAAGGTTGAGTCTTTCCAGAGCCATCCCTCCACCTGGACTTTGATCCACGCTCCCCGATCTTCAAGAACCTTGAGCTCAGCTCCTTGAACTAATTCTCCGATCTTGGTCCCATTGGGGGAGAGACGAAAGTTTTCCCTTATCGCTCTGACAGTCCCTGTAGCCATAGGTTCTGGTTCTGGCGTACTTTGGCTTGGGCCACTGGGAACTTTGGGTATGGAAACATAAATGACTAGCAGCACCACCAGTATGAGACCCATTATCCCTGCCAACAACAAGCTGCTCCTGCTCGTTTCCCTAAAGCGCTCTTTTTCCCATCGATTTACCTTCATTCGGACCTCCTCAGGTATCACGTTCCCTTACTTCCCCTTCTGTCCCTATCCTACAATCAACGACAGAACTGTCAACATTTCCGAGTTGGGGCTGAAGTTGACATATCTTAGGAGTATGTTATAAGGACAGTGAATTTGGCACTAATAACAAATAGATATACCGGGCAAACTAACAACAAACTACCGTAGGAAAAAGCCAAGGAAGATTTTATGACGGATCTATTCGCTCGAGGTGAGGACAAAGGCGCAGTAGAAAAGCAGAGTCCCTTGGCCGACCGTATTCGGCCAGAGAGTCTGGAAGAATTTGTGGGACAAGAGCATATTGTAGGAGAGGACAAAATCTTGCGGAAAATGATGGAGAAGGATAGATTAGCCTCTTTGATATTCTGGGGACCCCCTGGCTCAGGAAAGACCACTCTGGCCCGAGTTATTGCCCGCGGCACTCATTCCCACTTTGTTCAGTTCTCCGCGGTAGCCTCCGGGGTGGCAGACATAAGAAGGGTGGTCAAGGAGGCTCAGACTAGGTTCCAGCTTTATGGACAAAAGACCATCCTCTTTGTGGATGAGATCCATCGCTTCAATAAAGCTCAACAGGATGCCTTCTTACCTTATGTGGAAAACGGAACTGTTATTCTAATCGGTGCCACTACAGAGAATCCATCTTTTGAGGTCATCGGGCCCCTTCTTTCCAGGAGCAGAGTCTTCACCCTGGAAAGACTCACCCCCGAGGAGATTCGCAGGATCCTTGAGCGGGCCATCAAAGACAATAAAAACGGCCTGGGCCAGCATAAAATAGAAATCGCCGCAGAGGCTTTCAACTTAATTATTAATGTCTCAAATGGGGACGCCCGGGTTGCATTGAATGCAGTGGAGATAGCTTCTGAAACAACCGAGCCCAACTCACGAGGTATCCGCCACATCGACCTGAAAACATCTGAGGCAGCTCTTCAGAGCAAGGCCTTGCTATATGACAAGGCGGGTGAGGAGCATTACAATGTCATCTCTGCTTTTATCAAATCTATGCGAGGATCTGATCCGGATGCTGCTCTTTACTGGTTGGCTCGTATGGTTGAAGCAGGGGAGGATCCTCGGTTTATTGCGCGGAGAATGATTGTCTTCGCCTCTGAAGATGTAGGGAATGCGGATCCTCAGGCTCTATCAGTAGCTACGGCAGTAGCTCAGGCGGTAGAGTTTGTTGGAATGCCCGAAGCCCAGATAAATCTGGCTCAAGCAACCACTTACCTCGCCTCTGCCCCAAAGTCCAACGCATCTTACCAAGGGCTTCTAGCGGCCAAGGAAGATGTAGCAAAGACCTTGAATTTGCCGGTGCCTCTTCACCTTCGAAATCCCGTGACGTCTTTAATGAAGAAACTGGACTACGGAAAGAACTACAAGTACCCCCATGCCTTCCCTGGGGGTAAGGTGGAGCAGGAGTATCTTCCGAAAGAACTCAAGAAAAGAAAATACTATCGTTCCTGAGGTGATTTGGGCTTTCTCAATATTTCTTGTACCCGAGGCCAGTCTTCTGGCTTCATCCTGGATTGGAGTTTTTCCACCACTTCCTTCTGTCTCATTTTCCTGATCTCCTCTTGTCCTTCCAAGGGAGGCGACGCAAGGAGTTCCCTCAAGCGCTTCGCAAGTTCCTCCACAGAGTCCTTCTTTGGTGGAGCCTCAGGAGGTGTCTCAGACTTGGGTTTCTTCATTGGTGAGATTGTTTTGTGATAGGCCAGCCAGAGCACTCCGCCGAATAAACCCAACGTTCCCAGCATCAGACGGCGGAGTTCTTCCTTGCCCTGTTTCCCTCGAGTCTGGGAATCTGCCTTGGTGCTTTTCCTTTTCCCCCCTTTTTTTCCGGGAGGCGTCGCATCTTTCATCATTGTTCTTTGCGTCCTGTGACCGCTTTTCTCCTTCTAGGGATGGTTGGTTCTTTTCTACGGGGATGCTCCTGATTTCCCGCAAATAATCCGTCGGCTCATTATATCTTATTGCTGGATCAAAATCAAGCTGAAGGAATTGGTGTCTTCCCTTTTTCTTTCAAGGGACTCCGGGTCTATTCTGTTAAAGGGGGGAGCAGGTTGACCAAGCACTCTTTCTCTGCTATAAAGACCATGCAAGGTGAGGATCCTTAATTCTGGATCTAGATTGGTGTATGGAGGGTGCATTTCATGCATCTAGCAGTGGTGGGTACGGGAAGGGTAGGGAGAATGACTCTGCTCGCACTGGCCCATGAATTCTGGATAGAAAAGTTGACCCTGGTTGATGTGGTTCCCCGTCTGGCAGAGGCAGTGGCAGAGGAGATCCGACATACCATAGCCAGTACCCGGATTCCTATGAAAATCCTTGCCTATGATCGGAGTGACGCTGTTGAGGGGTCTGATATGGTTCTGGTAAGTGCAGGTTTCCCACGTACGCCGGAAATGAAGGATAGAACAGAGTTGACAGCAGTGAATGCCAGGATGATAAAAGAGCTGGCGGAGACCCTGGGCCCCAGGAATCCTGAAGCTAAATTCGTCATTGCTACCAACCCGGTGGATGCTATGGGAACTCTTTTTAAGAAGGTCTCCGGGGCCAATTGGGTTATCAGCACGGGGACAAACCTGGAAAGCCAGAGATTCCGCTCAGAGCTCTCCAAACAGCTAGATGTCCCCATCACTGCTATTGCTGGGTTTGTGGGAGGTGAACACGGCGCCGATGCCGTGCTTCTCTGGTCCACGGTAAAGGTCGACGGCAAAACGCTAGAGCAATATTTGAACGGCATCCAGAAAACACTGGACAAAGAAGGGGTGAAGGAATCAGTAAAAGAGATCTCCAGGATGATCGTTCAGGTATCCGGAGGTACTCGGCAGGGCCCAGCCTCTTCCTTCAGAGACATTCTTCGATCCATAGCTCTGGATGACAGCAAAATACTCTCTGTAGGTACTTCCTACGGGACTCGTGAGATACCGGAGCCGGTTATGGTGGGTATTCCCTCCATGGTGGGAAAGAACATTGGCCCAAGCCTGGAACGTTTTCTCACCAGGGAGGAAAGAGGGGAGCTTCAAAAAGCGGCGAGGAAGATCTATGGAACTTATCAAGAGGCCCTGGCATCTCTTTAGCCCTCCGCCCTCCTGAAGGGACAAAACATATGAGCCTTTATGACGTTATCCTGAAGCGAAGAACTATCCGTCGTTTTAAGGACAAAAGAATTCCTTACCAGATACTTGAAAGATGCGTTAATGCGGCAAGAGTTGCTCCTTCTTCAGCGAACCTACAGCCCTGTGAGTACCTTGTTATTGATCGTGAGGATCTTCTGGATAAGATCTTGGCTACCCTGCATTGGGCGGGATACATTTCCGATGGAACCCCCCCGCCCGGTGAGACTCCTCCCGCTTACATTGTTGTCCTGATAAATAGAGAAATCAAAGCAAGTGAATACCGCCACGATGTTGGCTTTGCTGTTGAGAATATGGTTCTAACAGCACTTGAAGAAGGTGTTGGTTCTTGCTGCTTTACTTCCATCGATAGGGATGACTTGAGGAAGAATCTCAATATCCCAGAAAAATACCTTATTGATCTGGTAGTTGCCCTAGGCTATCCCAATGAGGCTCCTGCAGAAGAAAGACTCACGGAATCGGTGAAGTACTGGAAGGATGAGCATGAGGTGCTTCACGTACCCAAGAGGGACCTCACAAGCATACTCCACAGAAACACCATCTCCCCACAGTAGTCGTATGCCCTTATTCGGCCCCCCGACGCTCACATGCTCCACTTCCAAAAAACCACCAGCTTTTCACGAGGCCTTGTCTTCGAAAGAAAAAGAGAGGGGAAATGTGGTCGAATTGATCCAGGAAGGAGAAAACGAAGGGAGGACGACAAATGAAGTTCGGCGCACATAGTTTCATCTGGGTATCACCTTTCAGCTCCAAGGATGTTGATATTATCTACAAGGTGAGAGATCTGGGTTTCGATGTAGTGGAGATAGCCCTGGAAGACCCTTCCCTGGTGGACCTCAAGAAAGTCAAGAAGGCTCTGGAGTCTACTGGACTTGAGTCTGCGGTTTGCGGGGCCTTTGGTCCCACCCGGGATATAATCAGTGACGATCCGTCTATCCGGAAAAATGCAAGAAAATACATAACCTATTGCATTAATGCGTGCTCGGAGCTAGGCTCGCATATATTTGCCGGACCGGTCTACTCTGCGGTGGGGAAAACCCGTCTTGTTCCTGAAGAAAAGAAAAGAGAGGAATGGAATCTTTGCGTGGAAACTCTTTGCGAGCTGTCTAATCTGGCCCAGAAAAGAGAAGTGGTAATAACTGTAGAACCTCTCAATCGCTTCGAAACCGATTTTATTAATCTGGCTCAGGATGTGGTTCGCCTGGCGGAAGAGGTGAACAATCCCAGCTTGAGGGTGATGCTTGATACCTTTCATATGAACATAGAGGAGAAGAACTTAGGCAAGGCTATAAGAGAGGCCGGAAGGTATCTTTACCACTTTCATGCCTGCGAGAACGATAGGGGAACACCTGGCTCAGGTAACATTCCTTGGCAGGAGGTAGCCTCAGCCATCAAGGACGTTGGCTACAATCGTTACGTAGTTATAGAGTCATTCACTCCGGGGGTGAAAGAAATTGCAAGGGCTGCCGCCATCTGGCGAAAACTCGAGGTTGACCAGGACACCTTGGCCAGGGAAGGACTTAAGTTTCTTAGGAATCTCCTTCAGTAAACAGGCTTCTTAATGGAGCTGGGCTGTGATCGTTGGCTGGTTAACCCTAAACGCTGGGTAGCAAGGATATACATGCATAGGAACGGGGAAGGTATATATGCAACAAAACATATTATGGATTAAGCTCATAAGAAATACGGTTAGGGAGCTTATCCCGGTCTTTCGTTAAACTCCAAACACCGCGAATTGATCCGGGAGGGAGAGACTGAAAATGAGAATAAGCTGGGGAAATCTGGGCATTGTTATCGCTCTAGTGGCATTGGCGGCAAGCATTTTTTTTGGAACCCTGAGGATCTCCCAGACTGTAACCATTGGTTTGGAAAGAGCGAAAAGGAGCATGGAAGAGACCCAAGAGGAAGTGACTCAAGAGACAAGAAAGCTCACTCAAGATCTAAGGCAAGAACTGAGACGGGACGCTATAGCCCTCATTTATGCCTTGAGGAAGGCTTCGATGGAGGATAGAGCAATTACTAAAGAAGATTTGGAAAAGGGAAATCAATTTGCCAACATGCCTGTTGTCCCTAACCTGGAAAGGCTATCGAGTGATTAGGCCATATTTGCTGTAACAAAGGTGCGGTGGCAGCCTTTTCTTTGGAAATGAGAGAATTCTTTTGGCAAGAAGGGAATCGGTGATAAGCATTTAACCAGCTGCTAAGACGGGATAGATCGTAAATGACGACAAAGGGGGGATAGAGGATGCAAACCAAGGTAGGAAATAGCAAGCTTACCCTTACCCGGGGAGATATTACCATGCAGGAGACCGAAGCCATTGTCAACGCAGCTAACAGTAGTCTTCTCGGAGGAGGCGGGGTGGACGGGGCTATTCATCGAGTAGGTGGTCCCGAGATTCTGGAAGAATGTAAGAAAATTCGAGCAAAACAGGGTGGATGTCCTACCGGCGAGGCAGTTGTCACTACGGGAGGGCTGCTCAAATCCAAGTACGTCATCCATGCGGTTGGGCCGATATGGCGAGGGGGAAATCACGGTGAAGAAAAGCTTCTGGCAAATACCTACCGGAACTCTCTCATCCTAGCCAAAGAAAACGGTGTTCGGTCCCTCTCGTTTCCCTCTATCAGCACCGGCGCCTACGGATATCCTATCCAGGCTGGTTGTCGCGTAGCTCTGTCCACTGTGCGGGATTTCCTTATGGAGCACGATTTTGAAGAAGTGCGCTTTGTGCTTTTTTCTGATGGGGATCTGAGGAGCTACGAGGCAGTGTGGACGGAAATAACCACAAATTCCTGAGGTCATT
>SDBS01001186.1_pt1 | contig 26599 bp, 38 predicted proteins | sample 2277091 | NCBI WGS metagenome assembly SDBS01 (sample SAMN10404972, study PRJNA504765) | marine sediment metagenome | isolation source: marine sediment core GS10_PC15, 163 cmbsf | place: Arctic Ocean: Southern Knipovich Ridge | collected 2010
ATATAATACAAAGTCCGGAAGCCGTCCCGCTTGGCCCGGCAGGCAAAACGCAGATTAAACCCGGGATAATCGACCAGGATTACGGCATCGGGCCGACGTTGCTCCAGTTGTTTGAGCATCCGGGAAAATACCCGGCGAAAGAAGAAAAATTTTCGCGCGACGTCCGCAAAACCGATGACGCTCAAATCCTCGATCCCGACGATTTGTTCAAACCCCTGTTTCGTCATCCGCGGGCCGCCGATGCCAAAAAAAGACCAGGACGGCCGCCGTATTCGCAGTTGTTCCAAAAGGAGACCGGCGAGTAAATCGCCGGACGGCTCACCGGCGATAATCATGATCTTCCGGGATGAACTTACCGACGATTCCGGCATTTTTGCAGATCCGGGGATGGGGATTGCGTTATTCCATCCCGGGTTGCGGGGGGATCGAACCCGCTGATCCTTCACGGTGTTCCCGCGCCGCGCGGACGATATCCAGAGCCACCGACAGCGCCTTCGTGGCCTCGGCCAAACCCACCCGAGGACTAACTTTTTGTTTAATTGCGGTCAGAAAATCCTCCAACTCCAGCGCCAGCATTTCTCCTGATTTCACGGTCAGCCCCAGCCGGGCGATCCGCTTATTGCCGGTATCGACAATCGGCGTGTATTTTGGCGGCAGCTCCGCCTGTTTCCCCTGTTTACGAAAAAGCCGGTACAATTCAGCGGTCTTTTCTTTCAAATCAAGTGAGGCGTACCGGTCGTGGGTGAACACCCGTAATTTTCGCAAAGGGTGCGCCGATATCCGTGAAGCGGTCAGGTTGGCAACGCAGCCGTCGGCGAACTGCAGGCGGCAGTTGGCGATATCATCGGTTTCGGAGACAACCGGAACGGCGGCGGCCCGGATTTCGGTAATTGGCGCGTCGACCATCGAAAGAATCAGGCCGATATCATGAATCATCAATTCCAGGATAATCGCCGTCCCCAACCCGCGCGGGGAAAACCGATTGAGCCGGTGCGCCTCGATAAAACGAGGATTCCCGAGTTCACCGGCGACCGCCGTAAACGCGGGGTTGAAATGTTCGATATGTCCGACCGCGACGGTCACGCCGCGCGCACTGGCCCGCGCGGCCAGAGTCTCCGCCTCGGCCACACCGGGGGTCACCGGCTTTTCGATAAATACATGCTTCTTGCGGCCGATGATTTTCATCGCCACCGGGCAATGAGTATCCGTCGGCGTCACCACCGAGACGGCGTCGCACTTGGCAATCAACTCCTCAAGATCACGGCAAATCGGGAGGTTGTACTGCGAGGCCGTCAGGCGATTTTTTTCGTCATCGATATCAAAAATCGCCACAAGTTGACAGGTCTGCAATTCGTGATATACCCGCGCATGGGCCGAGCCCAGCGCACCGACGCCAACTACCCCGACTTTTATCCGTTCGGCCATCCGGTCCTCGGTCGGAAACTGGAATCCTAGGCGGTGATTCCCCGCTCGGAACACGCGATAAATTCGATCAAATGTTTAACTTCATCGTTTTGTTTGACTTCGGCTTTAATTCGTTCGAGCGCCTGGCTGGTGTTCAATTTCGACCGGAACAGGAGCCGAAATGCTTTCGCCAGTGGTTCCAGTTGTTCCTTGGTAAAGCCGCGTCTTTCCAAACCGAGACGGTTCATCCCGGCAATTTTTAGCGGGCAGCCGGCAGCCATCGCATACGGCACGATGTCCTTAGGCACGCGAAAACCACCGCCGATAATACAATGCGCGCCCAGCCGGACGAACTGGTGTATCGGCACTATCCCGCCAATGATTACCCAGTCTTCAATAGTCACATGTCCCGCCAGAGTTGCAGCATTGGCCATAATTACATGATCACCCAGCCAGCAATCGTGCGCGACATGTGCATATGACATAATCAGGCAGTCGGAACCAACGATAGTCTTCTTGCGGTGGACCGTGCCCCGGTTCAAGGTCGCAAACTCGCGAATGACCGTGCGGTCACCGACAAACAACTCGGTCTTTTCGTCGGCGTATTTCAAATCCTGCGGTGCGGTGCCCACCGCCACGCAGTGATGGATGTGGCAATCCCTGCCGATGCGAGCGCCGGTGCCAATTCGAGCATGCGAATCAACAACCGTGCCATCGCCGATGATTACATTATCTTCAATAATTGTGTATGGCCCCACGGTGACATTCTCACCGAGTTGCACATCCGAGGCAATAACCGCCGTGGGATGAATACGTGAATTAGCGATGGTCTGCGGCAAAAAGACCTCCCCCTTTACCCCGTTGAATTCATGCCGTTCCCGGAATACTCGTCGCGGCGACACTCGGATTCAGTTGGCCATTCATCGCCGACATTATTTCTCCACCACCGCGGCCAATAGCGTGGCCTCGGTAACGAGCTTGTCTCCCACAAACGCCTTGCCCGCCATCTTGCAGGTCGAACGCCGGAAGGAGATCATTTCCAACTCGAAACGCAACTGGTCCCCGGGGGTGACCGGCTTGCGGAAACGCACGCCGTCGATACCCAAAAAATACACGACCTTTGATTCGGGGTTCTCCACGGCATTCAATAACAGGATGCCTCCCGCCTGCGCCATCGCCTCACCCACCAGGACACCGGGCATAATCGGGTGGCCGGGAAAATGGCCGGCAAAAAACGGCTCGTTGATCGTGACGTTCTTGATCGCAACGACGGTTTTCCCGGGAACAAGATCGAGCACCCGGTCGATCAACAACATGGGATAGCGGTGCGGCATGATCTTTTCAATCGCCTGCGCATCGAGGACCAGCCCGCCGGCCGTCTTGGGAATCGAATATCTGCGCGAGATTTCCTTTTTCTGTACCTGCGCCCGGATCTTTTTGGCGATCTCAATGTTGGCTTTGTGCCCCGACCGCGCGGCCAAAACATGGGCTTTCAAGGGCCGGCCGAGCAGAGCCAGATCGCCGATTAAGTCCACTACTTTATGGCGCACCGGCTCGTTGTGAAAACGGACCGGCGTATCGTTGAGGATCCCGGTTTTGCCGAGGGGAACATCTCCGGGGTATTTGAGCATCTCCTTGAGGTGGTCGACATCTTCCTGCGTCATCCCGTGGTCGGTGATGACTACCGCATTATCCAGCCGCCCACCCTTGATCAGGCCTTCCTTGTATAAAAATTCCACCTCATGCAAAAAGCAGAAGGTGCGGGCCGGGGCGAATTCGGTGGCGAACTCATCCTCCAGAGAAACCAGCGAAGTATACTGTGTACCCAGGGCCGGGTTTTGGTAATCGACCATAAAAGTGATGCGGAACGCCTCCGAGGGCAGCACGATGATATCAACTTTGCGTTCCGGTTCGGAGTAAACCACCGGCTCGTCAATCTCGATATAGTTTTTTAATTCGTCCTGTTTCTCGATTCCGGCGGCCAATAGCACCTCGACAAACGGCTTGGCCGAGCCGTCCCCCACCGGGGGTTCATAATTGTCCATCTCACAGATAACATTGTCGATTTCCAAGCCGGCCAGAGCGGCCAGAACGTGCTCCACCGTATGGATCTCGACCTGGCCCTCGGAAATCGTCGTTCCGCGGTTGACATCATTAACTTTATCGATATCGGGGACGATTTCGTGTGTATGGCCGTCAATCTTGATCCGAAAACGTACGCCCTGTCCGGTCGGCGCCGGCTGGAATTTTATCGTGCACGGCCGGCCGGTATGCAATCCGATCCCGGAAAACTCGGCCGGATTCTGTATTGTCCGCTGATTTTTATCCATCGTTGGCCTTTTTCAAGACGACATTAATCCCGGCGCCGGGCCCGCCGCCCATCCCAGTTAACGGGTAGATAACATACACCTTCGTGACAACGGCGACAACCTAAATCAGCGCCGGTCCGGGCGTCATTTCCCCCGGCCTTCCCGCCGATTCAGCGCCAGATTTCCCTGTGCGGTAAGTTCGTAATAGGTATGGTTGCGGTGTTTGATCCATTTCCCGTCGACAACCCCCTTGCGGTATTGGATCATGCGCGGCTCCACCCGGCGCAACAACCCGAGATCACGCAGCTTGCGGTGCCGGGCAAAGACCTCTCCCCGCTCGATTCCAGTCCGCCGTGCCGCTACGGCCGCATAATCAACGCCCATTTTCCGGTGGTGGGCCAAAATAGCGAAATCGGTCGCGTCCAACTGCTCGAAAACAGAGGGGGGCAACTCCCGGAGCTTTGGCTCTTGGTAACCGGCAATATCATCCCAGTTCAGGGCTACCAGCCGTTCGGGCAGGACCTTGCGGATGTTGTCACAATCAGCCCGATGGACGGAGAAAACTTCCACATCCTGCTTGAGGAAACCGACAATATGGTCCCCCTCCCGGGGGGCGCAGCATTTTGCCAGGCGATATTCCATTATACTATTTTATGGGGTTTCTCTCCGGCACAAAGTGCGGAATCGGTACCAAACCTATGATTCACCCGTCAATAGCGGCAAAAAACTTTCCCCCACTCCCGTGCCGGGCAGACCAAACACCGCGGCCACCGTCGCCGCCGCGTCGGCAAATGTCGAGCGGGTCCCCAGGGAGATATCTCCCGGCAGGGACGGAGAATACGACAAAATCGGCACATATTCCCGAGAATGATCGGTCGAGGGAGTCGTCGGATCGCAGCCGTGGTCGGCGGAAATCAGCAGGAGATCATCCTCCCTCAACAACGGCAGAAGCTCACCCAGTTGCCGGTCAAAAGCCGCCAGCGCGGTGGCGAAATTCTGCGGGTCGTTGCGGTGCCCCCAGAGCATATCGAACTCGACCAGGTTGACAAAAACGAAACTGCGTTCAGCGCGGCGAACCAGTTTAAGGGTCTGTTCCATCCCCTCGATATTGGATTTGGTATGAATTTTCTCCGACAATCCGACCCCGGCGAATAAATCATCGATTTTCCCTACGCCGACGGTGGGAATCCCCGCCGCCAGCAAGTGATCGAGGACGGTCTTATCGGTCGGGACCAGGGAAAAATCACGCCGATCGGCAGTCCGGACAAAAGCGCCGGGGTCACCAACAAACGGTCGCGCAATAATCCGCGCAACGCCATGTTGGCCAACCAATAACTTTCTGGCAATACGGCAGATACGATATAATTCATCAAGTGGCACTTTATCTGTATGGGCCGCGATTTGGAAAACGGAATCAGCGGAGGTATAGACAATCACCTTACCGGTTTCGAGGTGTTTCTCACCCAATTCTTTGATAATTTCGGTGCCGGAAGCCGGTTTGTTGCCGAGAATCTCATACCCCGTCACATCGGCGAATTCGGCGATGATATCTTCCGGGAAGCCGTCGGGATAAACGGGAAAAGCATTTTCGGTAATCAGGCCGGCCAGTTCCCAGTGACCCGAGGTGGAATCCTTGCCCGCTGAACGTTCGGCCATTTTGCCATAACCGCCGAGGGCGGATACCTCGGCGGACAAGCCGTCGGCGACGACGATTTTTCCCAGCCCCATTTGTTCAAGGTGCGGGCACTTAAGTCCGCCAACGGCCCGGGCGGTGTTGCCGATGGTGTTTGACCCGATATCACCGTAATCCGCGGCGTCGGGCAACTCACCCACGCCGCAAGCATCAAGAACAAGGAGTACAACGCGGCGTATGTTGCTCATCAGAATAATCGCCGGTTACTTGGCGCCCGGTTGAAAGGTCATTAGCTGGCGATACAACTCGCCGGCTTCCAGCGAATCCATCACCCCATCCCGGAACTTCACCATAAAACTATCGACGAATTCATGCGCGGGTTGGGGGGAAATGTCCTGCTGGGGTGGGGCGGCTAAAAACCGCTCCCACGCGGCGGCGATTTCATGTGATTCGGGATCATCCACGCCGTAATGCCGGGCGGTATCGAGGGTCAGTTGAATGCTTCGGCGCAGGACGAAAGAATCCGCACGCCGGGAGTTTTTGGCCTCGATCCAGATTCTGGAAATGCCGATGGCCATCAGGATTACAATGAGCCCGCAGACAATCTCAATCACCCGGCGGGTTACCCCGGCCGGCGGTCGGCTATTTGCGGTCCGAAATTTCGCCACTACGCACCTCAGCACAAAAAAAAGGCAACCCGCTGAGGTTGCCATAATAATCTTTCTCGGGCGGCATTATTTCTTCTCGGCGGCCGTGCCCTTGCTTTTGGCCTTTTTCTTTTTATCCTTGGTTTCTGCTTCGGGCTTGGATTTTTCCACCAAGAGTTGGACGACCGAAATCGGAGCGGCGTCGCCACGCCTTATTCCCCAATGCAATGCACGAGTGTACCCGCCATCGCGGGCTGTCAACTGCGGCGCAATATCGTCGAACAGTTTTTTCAGCGCAATCTTGTCCCGAATGGTCATGGCCGCCTGGCGCCGCGCATGCAGGTCGCCGCGTTTGGCGAGGGTGACCAGCCGGTCCATTACCCGGCACACGGCACGAGCTTTCACCGGGGTGGTTTTTATCGTTGAGTGTATAATCAACGAAGTGGCCATATTTGATAACATGGCCTTCCGGTGTGCCGCGGTGCGGCCCAGTTTTTTGACTTTTCGTCCGTGGCGCATAACAGAATCCTCATGCCGGGCATATTCGCAGGCCGGATTTATACCTCCTCGTGGACCAGTTCTTCATACTTGGCGATATCCATCCCGAAGGAAAGTCCCAACTCGCTGAGAATGGCGTTCAACTCGGTCAGCGACTTGCGTCCAAAGTTGCGGTATTTGAGCATCTCCGATTCGGTACGACACACCAGGTCTTTAAGAACCTGAATGTTCGCGGCCCGCAGGCAGTTTGAGGAACGCACCGAAAGCTCCAATTCATCGACCCGCATCTCCAGAAGTTGTCGAATCCGCAGTGTTTCGTCGTCGACTTCCTCGACTTTTTCGGATTCAAACTCTTCTTCGATGGTAATAAACAACTGCATGTGATCCTTAAGGATCTTTGCCGCGTAAGACAGGGCGTCTTCCGGCGAAATGGTCCCATCGGTATGTACCTCGATAATCAACCGGTCGTAATCGGTATGCTGCCCGATACGGGTGTTTTCCACCGTATAATTGACCTTGGTCACCGGGGAATAAAGTGCATCAACGGGGACACTGCCGACGGGACGCTCCGGGTCGATATTCTGGTCGGCCATCACGTACCCCCGGCCCGAATTGACATCCAATTCCATCCGCAGATGCGTGTCCTTGGTCAGTTCCAGGATATGTTGGTTCGGATTCAGGATCTCAAGATTACCCTCGGAGAATTGCAGGTCAGCGGCGGTATACTTGCCTTCCTTTTCCACGTCCAACACTATCACTTGGGATTCATCGCTGATTAGACGGGGCCGGATTCTCTTGATGTTCAGTACGACCTGGGTAATGTCTTCCATCACACCGGGAATAGTCGAAAACTCATGCAGGATGCCCTCGATACGGATACAGGTTACGGCCGCACCTTGAATGGAAGATAACAGTGTCCGGCGCAAGGCGTTACCCAACGTATTGCCGAAACCTCGTTCGAGCGGCTCGATAGTAAAGCAGCCGAAACCGGCCGTTGAGGTTTCCTCATCGGGGACAACCGCCTTTGGCATTGTCATGCTTTTCCATTTCATTTTTATTCTGCCTCCGTGGCCATGCTCCAATACTACTTGGAATACAATTCCACGATCTGTTGTTCCTGCGCCACAGTGGGGATGTCCGCCCGCTTGGGTAACTCCAACAGTTCTCCTTCAAGATGGACTTTATCCAGGCGCAACCAGGGGATATCGGTACCAGGACCGGCGTCTTTCAACGCCGAATGAATAATATCCATTTTCCTTGATTTCTGGCGTACGACCACCTCATCACCGGGCCTTAAGGTAAACGAAGGGATGTCCGTGATCCGCCCGTTGACGGTGAAATGGCGATGACGCACTAACTGCCGTGCGCTCGCTCGCGACGGCGCAAACCCCAGCCGATATACAACGTTATCCAACCGTCGTTCCAAGAGTGACATCAGGTTTTCGCCCGTGATTCCCCGCATCCGCGAGGCCTTCAAATAATACAGGAAAAACTGCCGTTCCAACAGGCCGTACGTTCGGCGAACTTTCTGTTTCTCCCGCAATTGTATCCCGTATTCCGATACTTTCCGCCGCCGGCCCATTTCGCGTTGGCCCGGAGGATAGGCGCGACGCTCGAGGGCACACTTAGCCGAAGAACAGCGACTTCCCTTCAGGAACAACTTTTGATTTTCGCGCCGGCAAAGTTTGCAAACGGCTTTTGTATATCGCGCCATACCTTATGCCCTCATCGCGTATCGAACAACATCGCAAAATAAGTCACACCGACCAGTGCAACAACTGAGATCCTAATTTATCCCTTATACTCGTCTCCGTTTCGGCGGCCGGCAACCATTATGCGGGATTGGTGTGACATCCCGGATTGAGACAACCTCCAGCCCGGCGGCGGCCAACGAACGAATTGCCGCTTCACGCCCGGCGCCCGGTCCTTTGACCAGCACTTCCACCTTGCGCAACCCACAGTCCATCGCTTCGCGCGCCGCGGCTTTTGCCGAAAGCTGGGCCGCGAATGGGGTGCTCTTTTTAGAGCCCTTGAAACCCGCGCGACCGGCCGACCCCCAGGAAATCACGTTCCCTTTGGAATCAGTGATCGAAACGATCGTGTTGTTGAAAGTGGCTCGGATAAAGACCTTGCCGTACGGTTCGACCCGAATTTTTTTCTTCCGACCACGTTTTTTCTTGGGATCAGCCACGATTCGATGTCCTCTATGCCGGGTGGTGATTTACAACCCGATTATTTCTGGTTATTTCCCTTTTCGCTTACGTCCGCCGATGGACTTGCCCGGGCCCTTGCGCGTGCGGGCGTTGGTCTTGGTGCGTTGCCCGCGAACCGGCAGACCGCGACGGTGCCGGAGGCCGCGATACGAGCCGATGTCAATCAGCCGTTTGATATTCATCTGCACTTCGGTACGCCGGTCGCCCTCGACCTTATAATGTTCCTCAATCTCATGCCGCAGCTTCTGTACATTTTCCTCGGAGAGTTTGTTCACCCGAACATCAGGTGATACTCCCGTTACGGCCAGGATTTTTTTCGATGACGGCAGACCGATACCGAAGATATAAGTCAAGCCGATCTCGATTCGTTTGTCCTTAGGCAGGTCCACACCCGCAATGCGCGCCAAACTACACCTCCTGTTGCTGCCTTCCCGTCGGCTATCCCTGACGTTGCTTATGCCGTGGGTTGGAGCAGATCACCCGGACGACGCCGCGGCGCCGAATGATCTTGCATTTCTCGCACCGTTTTTTAACCGATGAACGCACTTTCATAATGTATCAAACTCCACTTATGTCGTCGATATCTATTTATATCGATAGACGATTCGTCCCCGGGAAAGATCGTATGGTGAAAGTTCAAGTGTAACCCGGTCGCCGGGAAGGATTTTGATAAAATGCATCCGCATTTTGCCCGAAACGTGCGCCAGGACTTTGTGTCCGTTTTCCAATTCGACGCGGAACATCGCATTGGGCAATGGTTCAACCACTTTTCCTTCCACGGTAATCGTCTGTTCTTTCGCCATACTATCCTTTCACAGTGAGAATTTCCGGGCCGTCGGCGGTCACCGCAATAGTGTGCTCAAAATGCGCGGATTTTGCACCGTCCCTGGTTTTTACCGTCCACTTATCTGCGCCCCAAAGTACGGCACTCTTACCCGCATTGACCATCGGTTCGATGGCGATCACCAGTCCCTCAACCAACTCCGGTCCGCCGCCCGGGGCGCCGTAATTCGGGACCTGGGGCTCTTCGTGCATTTGCCTGCCGATCCCATGCCCGACTAAATCACGAACCACCGAAAAACCTGCTTGTTCAGCATGTTGCTGAATGGCCGCGGAAATGTCGAAGAGCCGCCGACCGACTCGGGCCCGTTCAATCCCCTTCTCCAGCGCTTCCCTGGTCGTTTCCATTAATTGCCGGTCGGCAGGCGCAACCTCGCCAACTCCCACCGTTCGCGCCGAATCACCATAAAAGCCGTTTAATTTCGATCCGACATCGAACGACACGATCATACCCTCTTCCAAACGCCGCCTGCCGGGGATCCCATGCACTACCTCGTCATCGATGGACACACAGACCGACGCCGGAAATCCCTGATAGCCCAGAAACGCCGGCTCGGCGCCGCAATCGCGGATATAGGTTTCGCCTATTTTGTCCAATTCCGCCGTGGTAATACCGGGAACAACGGCCTTTTCTATTTCCTCCAGTGCGCCAAAAACTATCCGACCGGCGGCCCGTAACAACTCGATTTCCTCGGGCGTTTTCAGCTGCCAGCCCGCCACTTTTTGCCTACCCTGCGACGACCGCCTTGAGGTCGACAAATACCTGTTCTATCGTCTGTCCCCCGTTAATACGGGTTAATTTCCCCGCGTTGGAATAATAATTCATGATCGGCTCGGTCTGCCGTTTATATACCCCAAGCCGGTTCGAGATAACCTCAGGTGTGTCATCAGCGCGACCCTCGATCTCGGCCCGGCCCAAAAGCCGCTTGGTAACTTCCTCGTCGGAAACATCGACCAGCAGTGCGCGATCGATTGCCTCCCCGGCCTCGGTGAGCATCGCATCCAGGGCTTCGGCCTGGGCCACGGTGCGCGGAAAGCCATCGAGAATAATCCCGCCATTACCCGCGGAGATCCGGGATTTGATCATCGCCACGATCAAATCATCGGGCACAAGTTCGCCTTTTTCCATGATACTTTTGGCCTTTTGGCCCAAATCGGAACCTTTTTTGACTTCTTCACGCAGCATATCGCCCGTGGATAAATGCAAATATCCGAATGATTCCGCCAGCTGTTTGGCCTGAGTGCCTTTCCCCGATCCCGGAGGCCCAAGCAGCACAATCTTTTTCAACACAACTGTTTCTCCCTCACTCACGACAAGGGCGACTACATCGCCCGCCCGCGAATACGGCCACGCTTCATAAACCCGTCATAGTGCCGCATAACCAGATGTGATTCAACTTGTTGTAGTGTATCCAGGGCCACGCCGACCACAATCAGAATACTGGTACCGCCGAAGAAATAATGCACGTTAAACTGCGCCATCATGAAATACGGCAAGACGGCCACCGCGGCAAAAAAGACAGCACCAGGCAGAGTGATCCTGGTCAGCACACGGTCGATATGCTCGGCGGTGCGTTTTCCGGGCCGGATACCCGGGATATACCCACCCTGCTTTTTCATGTTGTCCGCCAGATCAACCGGATTAAACACAATGGCGGTGTAGAAAAACGCAAAGAAAATGATAATGGTGGCATACACCACTGCATATATCACGGTCCCGGGATTAAAATACGAACTGAATGTCTGCAACCAATCGGTCGCCGGGAAAAACGAAACCAATGTTTGCGGCGCAAACATGATAGACTGGGCGAAGATAATCGGGATCACGCCGGCGGTATTGACCGACAACGGAATATGGGTGGCCTGGCCGCCATAGATTTTTCGTCCGACCACCCGCTTGGGGTACTGGACCGGGATTTCGCGTTGCGCGCGAGTGACCATGATAATGGCCATCACCACCCCGACCATCATTACCACCAAAAACAGCTCCACAAAAATCCCGCGGCGGCCAGCGGCCAACTCACGGATTTCATCAAAAATCGCCTGCGGGAACCGGGCAATGATCCCGATAAAGATGATCAACGAGATGCCGTTGCCGATTCCCCGCTCGGTAATCTGTTCCCCGAGCCACATAATAAAAATGGTTCCGGAGGTGAACGTCAGCACGGTGAGGAATTTAAAGCCCATCCCGGGATTCGGGACGACGGCCTGGCCCGGGCCGGCGCTGATTGATTCCAAGAATACCGCCGTGCCGAAGGCCTGCAATGCGGCAATCGCTACCGTCCCGTAACGGGTATACTGGGTAATCTTCCGCCGGCCTTCCTCGCCCTCTTTCTGCAGCCGTTGTAGAAAAGGAACCACGGAACCCATCAACTGCATAATAATCGAGGCCGAGATATAAGGCATGATCCCCAGCGCAAAAATCGTCGCTTTATAAAAAGCCCCACCGACGAACAAATCATAAAGGCCAAAAAGCGTACTGCCCGCCGTGGAGAAAAATTGCGACAACGCCGCGGTATCGATACCGGGAGTAGGGATATGCCCACCGACCCGGTAAATCACCAGGATCATCAGGGTAAAAAGCACGCGCTGGCGCAATTCCCGGATCTTGAATACGCTGCCAAAGCTGCTCAGCACGTTTTAGTTACCTCGAATTTTCCGCCGGCCGTTTCAATTTTTTTGATGGCGGCGGCGGAAGCGGCGTCAGCGGCAATATACAGCGGCCGGTCCAAATCGCCATTGGCCAGGATTTTGATCGGCTTGCGCAAATTACGGACTATCCGATGTTCCAACATGGTTTTCGCGTCGATAAGCTCGATGTTATCCAGTTTTGCCAGGCGGCCAAGATTAACCGCCTGATATTCGACGCGAAACGGGTTATAAAAGCCGCGTTTGGGCAGGCGACGGTTCAGAGGCATCTGCCCGCCTTCCATTCCCAGACGCTGTTTATATCCGCTACGGGCTTTCTGTCCTTTATGGCCCTTGCCGGATGTTTTTCCTTTTCCCGAGCCGGGTCCACGACCGATGTGCTTTTTCTGTTTCGTGGCGCCTTTCGGCGGCCGCAAGTTTGACAATGTGATGGCCATGATAGATGTCACCCGCCAGGCGAAATGCCTTATTCCTCAAGTGGTTCAACCTCAACCAGATGTGCCACTTTGTTGATCATCCCTCGGATCACCGGTGTATCTTCATGAACGACTGAATGGTGCAGCCGTTTGATTCCTAGAGCCCGGATGGTCCGTTTCTGGTTTTCCAGCCGTTTAATCGTCGACCGGACCTGGGTGATTTTTAGTTTCTTATTCATCGCGAAATATCAACCGCTTATTCGTTTTCCGGTATCTGAGGTTCCACCGCCGCCGCAGGTTCCGCCGCCGGAGCGGGTTGTCCCTGACGTTCGCGGTAACCGGCTATCTTTCCGGCATGGATTAACTGGCGCAAACCGTCCACTGTCGCCTTGACGACATTGTGGGGATTCGGCGAACCAAGTGATTTGGTGAGCACATCTTGTATTCCCGCCGATTCCAAGACCGCCCGAACCGGCCCCCCGGCGATAACGCCGGTACCCGGACTGGCCGGTTTCAACATAACCCGCGCGGCACCCGAACGCCCGATAACCGGATGCGCGATGGTCCCCTCCACGACCGGCACCGCAAACATCGCTTTCTGGGCGGCTTCCGAACCCTTGCGGATGGCCTCCACCACTTCACGTGCTTTACCCAGGCCAATCCCGACTTTGCCTTTCCGATCACCCGTTGCGACCAGGGCCGTAAAGGAAAATCGCCGTCCGCCCTTGACTACCTTGGCCACACGGTTGACAAAAATCACTTTTTCTTCAAGATCAGGGGCTTCAGTCGATCCTCTCGGTCCCCTCGTTCCTCTCCACAAAAGAATACCTCACACAGTTTGGCCATCGGCGCTGTTAAGCACGACCCGGTTAAAACTTCAAACCTTCCTTGCGCGCCGCCTCGGCGACGGCTTTGATTCGGCCATGATATAGGTTGTGGTTGCGGTCAAACACAACCTCGGCAATTCCCTGCTCTTTGGCGCGGGCGGCTAACGCCGTCCCGATGACCGCGGACTGTTCGATCTTGGTGAGCAGCTTTCCCGCGGATTTTTCAAACGAGAAACTGACACTGGAAATCATCACCAAAGTCACACCCTGCCCGTCATCAATCAATTGGGCATACACATGCCGCAAACTTTTCTGGACCGTAAACCGGGGGCGTTCTGCAGATCCCTTGATCGCCTTGCGGACATGATAGCGCCGCCGTTTTTCGCGCCGACCACGAATTTTGTGCATTCTACTCATAAGCACCGTCAGTTAAACAACCTTTTAGACTGCCGTCTTTCCGGCTTTCCGCCGGACATATTCGTTTTGGTAGCGAACGCCCTTGCCCTTATACGGTTCCGGCGGGCGGAACGAACGAATCTTCGCCGCCAACTCACCCACCAATTCCTTGTTGATTCCTGAGACAATGATTTTGGTCTGCGCGGGAACCTCAAAAGTGATCCCTGCCGGAGGGATCACCAGTATCGGATGGGAAAATCCGAGTGTTAGTTTCAATCGCGCCCCCAACAATTCCGCCCGGTATCCCACCCCGATGATTTCCAGCGACTTTTTAAATCCGGTATGCACGCCCTCGATCATGTTGGCCAGGAGCGTGCGGGAGAGACCGTGAAGCGCGCGATGATTCCGGCGGTCGGACGGACGTTTTACCAGTACGTGGCCGTCTTCCCGGACAATGATCATATCGGGGTGAAATTCCCGTGTCAGTTCGCCTAACGGCCCGGTAACGCCGATTGTGGTTCCGTCGATTTTCACCTCGACGCCGTCTGGAATCGGGATTGGTTTTTTGCCGATACGTGACATGAACTTTCCTCAAATATCCAAACTTACCAGACGCGACAGATCGCCTCACCGCCGATGCCCTGAGCAATCGCCTCTTTATCCGACATAACCCCGCGGGAGGTGGAAATAATGAGCATTCCCATTTCCCGCCGGCCCAGCCGCAATTCATCTCGCTCCACATACTTGCGCAAACCGGGTCGCGAGAGGCGACGAATGTTGGTAATATAGCTCTCCTGCGCCGGCGTGTACCGCAGCCGAATGAGCAACTTTGGTTGCGGGCGGGCGGGGATTTCGGTATAGGCGCGGATGAAATTGTTTTCCAAGAGCACCCGGGCGATTTCCTTGCGCACGCCGGTCGATGGAACGGTAAACCGTTTTTGCTTGGCTCGGCAGGCGTTACGTATCCGCGTCAGGAAATCCGCGATTGGATCGGTTTGCGACATAATCCTTCCCGTCTAGCCGGTCTCACCAACTGGCTTTTACCACGCCGGGGATTAGACCGTTGAGCGCCAGGTCCCTAAAGCAAATCCGACACAGGCCGAACTTGCGCAGATAACCCCGCGGCCGACCACACCGCCGGCAGCGACTGTAATTCCGCACCTTAAACTTTGGCGTTCGCTTGCATTTTTCAACTAAACACTTCTTCGCCATCTCAACTATCTCACCGTATGCCCGAGCCGTCGGGATCCCCGACATTTATGATTGGGCCTGTTTAAACGGCATCCCCATTTCGGTTAAGAGTTCACGTGCCTCTTCGTCGGTTTCGGCGGTGGTGCAAATCGTCACATTCATCCCGCGGATTTTGTCGACCTTGTCGTAGTTGATTTCCGCGAATATGATTTGTTCCCGGATACCCAGAGTGTAGTTCCCGCGCCCATCAAACGATTTGGTCGGCAGCCCGCGAAAATCTCGAATTCGCGGAATGGCAACATTAACCAGCCGGTCAAAAAACTCATACATTCGCTTGCCGCGCAGGGTGACCATCATCCCGATCGGGTTGCCCTCACGCAGCTTGAAATTCGAGATTGATTTCCGGGCCCGCCGGCGAACCGGTTTCTGGCCCGTTATCCACGTGAGATCGGTCGCCGCGGCTTCCAGTACTTTCGCGTTGGTCAGCGCCTCGCCCAAGCCCACATTAACGACAATCTTGTCCAGCCGCGGCACGCGCATGTTGCTTTTATACCCATGCAGTTTCTGCAGCCGGGGAACAACTTCCTGGAAATATTTATCTTTCAGTCGAGCCATCGGGACTAATGCTCCTTGCGCACATTGGAAACATGAATGGGCGCCTCTTTTTCCAGGATACCGCCCTTGGGGTTTCTCTGCGACGGACGGGTATGGCGCTTAATTAAATTAACACCCTCAACGACGACCCGGCTTTTTTTCCGGAATACTTTAAGCACGCGACCGGTTCTCCCGATATCATTCCCCGCGAGCACACGAACCATATCGCCCTTTTTAACCTTCATCTTCATCGCATCATTTTCCCGATTGACGATCTACCACACTTCCGGCGCCAGCGAAACAATCTTCATATATTTTTTTTCCCGCAGTTCCCGGGCGACGGGGCCGAAAATTCGCGTGCCCCGCGGTTCACCCTGATCATTAATAATCACCGCGGCATTGTCCGAAAAACGGATATACGTGCCGTCCGAGCGGCGAATCGGGTTGGTAGTCCGCACAATCACGGCGCGGCAAATTTCCTTTTTTTTCACCGTGCCGCCGGGAATCGCGTCTTTGACCGAACAGACCACAATATCGCCCACATGAGCGTACCGTCGATGAGTGCCTCCGAGAACGCGGAAACACATGATGATCTTGGCCCCGGAATTGTCGGCCACATTCAGTCTGGTGTATTCCTGGATCATGGTTTCGTTTTTCCAACTCGCAGCTATTTCGCCTTTTCGATTACCTCGACCAACCGCCACCGTTTATGTTTGGACAGGGGACGCGTTTCCATGACTCGCACCTTATCACCGATACCGGCCAGGCCGTCCCGATCATGGGCCATCAGTCTGCTGGACCGTCGAATAACCCGCTGATATTGCGGATGCTTGAGAATCCGGACGATCTGGATCACAACGGTCTTGTCCATCTTGTTGGAGACAACCGTCCCCACGCGTGTTTTTCGGCGTGGCCTTGTTTCCGGTCCGTTTTCCATCATACCCACCTGCTGCCTGAATATTCAGCCATGAGGATTGTCATTCCAATATCTTCTTGCCCGTACCCAGGGTACGGATGCCGGTTTCGTCCTCGCGCAGGACAGTGATGATACGTGCCAGCCGGCGCCGGAGAGCGCGCAGAAGCAATGGATTGTCCGGCGGCTGCAACGAACGGCGCAGATGCAGGTTGAACAATTCCTGCCTGGTATCCTGTTGTTTCAGCAACAACTCTTCGCGTGTCAACTCTCGCAAACGTTCGATCTTCACGGCATTCTCTCGTTACTTGTTTATCCTTCAATCGCACCCCGGCGCACAATTCGCGTGCGAATCGGCAACTTGTGCGCAGCCAGCCGCAATGCGGCCTCGGCGAGCTCTATCTCCACCCCACCCAGTTCAAACAGCACGCGACCAGGCTTGACCACCGCAACCCAGTATTCCGGAGCGCCCTTGCCCTTACCCATTCGGGTTTCGGCCGGTTTAACAGTTACCGGCTTATCGGGGAAAATGCGAATCCATACTTTGCCGCCACGCTTGATCTTCCGGGTCATGGCTACACGGGCGGCCTCTATCTGACGATTCGTAATCCACGCCGATTCAAGGGCTTTCAGGCCGAATTCGCCGAAACTGACCTTGCTGCCTCGGTACGCCTTGCCAAAACGACGCCCACGCTGCTGCTTCCGATATTTTACGCGTTTGGGTGAAAGCATTGGCTATTACCCTGATGTTTTCTTCTCCGCTGAACGGGTACCCGGCGCATTTTTATCGCGGTGGCTGTCGCCGGCCGGACCTTTACGCCTTGAGCGTGCACCCCGCCGCCGCCGGGGTTTCGGTTTATCACTCTTGGTTGTCGGGGTCGCTTCGGCTTTCTCATCGCTGAACTCTTCATGCGGGGCCAGTACCATTCCCCGACAAATCCACACCTTAACCCCAATCGTGCCGTAGGTCGTATGTGCTGTGGCCCGGGCAAAATCAATATTCGCTCGTAGCGTATGCAACGGTACGCGCCCGGCCATGTATTTTTCCACTCGGGCGATTTCGGCGCCACCCAACCGGCCGCCACAGACGATTTTAATCCCCTCGGCGCCCATCTTCATTGTTGCCGCCAGGGATTTTTTCATCGCCCGGCGAAAATTAATTCGCCCTTCAAGCTGCCGCGCAATTCCTTCGGCAACCAGCCGCGCCTCTAGTTCCGGTCGCTTGACCTCGATTATATTTATTGTAACGTCTTTTTTGCTAAGCAGTTGCAATTCCTCGCGCAGTTTGTCGACCTCAACGCCTTTGCGCCCGATGACAATGCCGGGGCGGGAAGTATGGATATCAACCGTGATCCGTTTGGGGGCACGCATGATTTCAAATTTCGAAATCCCGGCATTGTCCAAGCGCTTGTTGATATATTGCCGGATCGCAAGATCCTCATGCAATAGATCAGCGAAATTGCGGTCGCTGAACCACTTGGAATCCCACCCGCGAATAATGCCCAATCTCAAACCAATCGGATTTACTTTTTGTCCCATATTCCCTACTTACCTGTTTGACTACTGCTTTTTCACCAGGATGTGGCCCCTGTAGCCCGGTTATTTTCCGCCTTGCGTCCGTGACCGGTTTTTATTCTTCACCGCCGTTTTCTCCGGTCCATCGGTAACAACCAGAGTGACATGGCAGAAACGCTTCCTAATCCGGTATGCGCGCCCCATGCACACCGGTCGGAATCTGCGCGCAATCGGTCCACCATCAACGGTCAACCGCGAAATCCGCATATCTTCAGCTTTGAGTTTAGCAGTTCCCTCGGCGGCCAGGGCATTGGCCGTCGCCGAGTTCAGGATTTTCCGCATGTTAAACGCGGCCCGCTGCGGCATGAATTTCAACCGCTCCGTGGCCCAAATGACATTTTCGCCACGGACGATATCGGCCACAAGACGCATTTTACGCGCCGATCCCCGCAAAAATTTGGCTTTGGCTAACGCTTCCATAATCAATCACTGCCGGTCAATCGAATTACTTCCGTCTTGGCCCGGTTACACGCTCCGTCTTTTTGCCGGAGTGGCCGCGAAAGATCCGGGTCGGGGAAAATTCTCCGAGCTTGTGCCCGACCATATTCTCCGTGACATACACCGGAATGAACTTGTTACCGTTGTGGATCGCAATGGTATGCCCGACGAATTCCGGCGGAATGGTTGAGCGCCGCGCCCAGGTTTTAATGACCCGTTTATCCCCGCGCTCATTCATCGCCGTAATGCGCTTGAGCAGCTTCTCGTCGAGATACGGTCCTTTTTTCAGCGATCGGGCCACGTCTTTACCTTCCGATAATCGGTATCCATTCTCCAAAAACGCCTGATTACTTTTTCCGCCGTTTGATAATGTAGCGGTCAGACAGTTGTTTACGCCGGGTTTTTTTCCCTTTGGCCAACTGGCCCCACGGGGAACAGGGATGCCGGCCCCCGGAGGACCGTCCCTCGCCACCACCCATTGGGTGGTCAACCGGATTTTGCGCCACTCCTCGCACATGAGGGCGCCGGCCGCGCCAGCGCGATGCGCCGGCTTTGCCAAAAACCACATTAAAATGATCGATATTACCTATCTGGCCCACCGTCGCCCGGCATTCCAGCGGAATCAACCTGACCTCACCCGAAGGGAGTCGAACATGGCCAAATTTGCCCTCTTTGGCCGCCAGACGAGCCAATGTCCCGGCGCCGCGGGCTATCTGACCGCCCTTGCCCGGACGCATTTCGATATTATGAATCGTGGTCCCCAAAGGCAGCTTGCCCAACGGAAGGCAATTGCCCGGCTTGATATCGACTTCGTCGCCGGCTTCGACGATATCATCCACGTGCAAACCAACGGGGGCCAGAATGTAGCGCTTTTCGCCGTCGACATAATGCAACAGGGCGATACGGGCCGAGCGATTGGGATCATATTCAATAGTGGCCACCCGCGCCGGGATTCCTTGTTTATCCCGTTTGAAATCGATGATCCGATACGCCCGGCGGGCGCCACCGCCGCGATGACGTGCCGTTACCCGGCCCTTGTTGTTACGTCCGCCACTCTTGCGCAACGGTGCCAAAAGGGACTTCTCCGGTTTGGTGGAGGTAATCTCCGCGAAGTCCGGAACGGTGCGGTGCCTAAAGCCCGGGGTGATTGGTTTGTATGATTTAATGCCCATTAGCGATACCGGATATTTCTCTGTTACAGATTTTCAAACAACGACAGGGTTTCGCCCTTTTTTAATTTCACAATTGCTTTTTTCCATGAGGGCCGGCGTCCAGAAAACCGCCCCAGCCGCTTCAACTTCCCGCGCACATTCTGGGTTCGAACATCAAGGACGGTCACTTTAAACAACTCTTCAACGGCCTGTTTAATATCCAATTTGTTGGCCGAAGCGGCGACTTCAAACGCATATCGATTGTGGTCCTCACGCATAATCACACTTTTTTCGGTGGTCAGCGCGCGGCCGACAATCCGGTGCGGATCGGTTTTCATGAACCAAATACCTCCACCAGTTTGTCCAGCCCGGCCCTGGTAAACAGGACATTTCCGTAACGCATGATTTCGTAAGGGTTGGTCAGACAGGCCCGATTGTGATGGACCGCCGGGATGTTGCGCACCGATTTGCCGACAGAGACATCCTTGCTTTCGGTAAGCAACAACACCAGGTCACCGTCCAACCCGATATTCTCCAAGATCTTGCAGAACTCCCTGGTTTTCGGCGGGTCGATCACCACATCCTCGATAATGTGGACATGGCCGCCGCCCGCCCGGAGTGAAAGCGCGGAGCGCATGGCCAGCTGCCGGACCTTCTTGGGCAGGTTTTCACGATGGTTGCGCGGCCGCGGGCCAAAGGTTCGGCCGCCACCGACCCACAACGGGGAACTATTCGTACCGGCGCGGGCGCGCCCCGTTCCCTTTTGCCGCCAAGGTTTGGCCCCACCACCGGCGACCTCCGAACGAGTCTTGGTCTTGACCGTCCCCTGACGCCGGTTATTCAGGTACATCCGCACATATGAATGCAGGGCGGGCTCATGGGGCTGGATACCGAATAAGGATTCCGGGAGTTCGATCTCGGAGATCTTATTCCCCTGCCGATCATATAATGGGGCAGTTACCGCCGTTTTAATTTCCTGACTCATTCTATTCGTCAACCCACTCTCAATCGCTATTCCGCAAAGCCGCCGTTACCGATGGCGGTACAGTACTATGCTTAGTTTTTAATAATCACCAATCCATTACGCGGCCCGGGGACGGCCCCTTTGAGCATAATCAGGTTTTTCTCGGCGTCGATCTCGACGACTTCGACATTACGCGTGGTTACCTGCTTGTTTCCCATCCGCCCGGCCATCCGCATCCCTTTAAACACCCGCGAGGGGTAGGAGGACTGGCCAATCGATCCCGGGGCACGCAAACGGTCGGACTGACCGTGTGTCTTTTGTCCCCCTTTGAAACCGTGACGTTTCATTACGCCTTGAAATCCCTTGCCTTTTGACGTGCCGGTGACTCGGACCTTCTCCCCCGGCTTGAAAACCTCAACCGTCCAGATATCATCGACCGATAACTCTGCGGGTCCGGCCCCCCGCATCTCCCGCAGGTATCGAACGGGTTCAACGCCAGCCTTCGCGAAAAAACCCAGAGCCGGTTTAGTGTACTGGTTTTTACGCTTGGTACCATATCCCAGAACAACCGCATCATACCCGTCGGTCTGCTCGGTTTTGACTTTCACGATCAGGCACGGCCCGGCCGAAACCACGGTCACCGGGATCTGGTTTCCCGCGTCGTCAAAAAGCCGCGTCATCCCGATCTTTGTCCCGATAAGTTGCCGCATAATCCACTTCATTCAGCGTTATTCTCGCCGAGATGTACGTTCAGACTTTGATCTCCACGTCCACGCCGGCCGGCAAATCGAGTTTCATCAATGCGTCCACCGTCTGCGGGGAAGAATCGATAATATCAATCAGCCGTTTATGGATACGCGTTTCGAACTGCTCACGCGATTTCTTATCCACATGTGGCGAACGCAGGACGGTATAGACAGTCCGCTTGGTCGGTAGCGGAATCGGCCCAATAATCCGCGCACCGGTGCGCATTGCCGTCCGCGAAATCTCCTTGGTCGAACGGTCCAGCGCGTGGTGATCATACGCTTTCAGACGAATTCTAATTCTTTGTCCAACTTCCATTTGTCTACGTACCGCCGTTTAAATTCCGTTCTCTACCCTCACTTTTTGGGGCGATGCCCTCCCAAGCCGCCATACCAAAAAGAATCCTCAATATAGATGCAAATTTCTCCAAGGCAACAGTTTTTCCTGCCTTTTGACAAATATTTATTTCTTTTTTCCATTCCGCCCTCCGGCTGACCGCAACGGCTCCAGTGGCGACTGATACAGCATCCCTAGTCCGCCCAATATACTTTGCGCTACTTTCTCCGAAACCGGGGCATAATGGGAGAACTCCATCGAGTATACTGCACGGCCCTGTGAGAGGGACCTCAGCCGGGTCGCATATCCGAACATCTCCGAGAGCGGCACCGTACTGTTGATCGTCCGGGCGTCGGCCCGGTTGCCCAACCCCAGGATTTTACTGCGCCTCGTATTCAAATCCCCGATAATATCGCCCATATATCTTTCCGGAACGATAATCTCAACATTCATCACGGGTTCCAGCAATGTCGGGCCGGCCCTGGTTGCCGCATCTCGGAACGCCATCGAGCCGGCAATTCGAAAGGCCCGCTCATTGGAGTCAATTTCATGATACGACCCGTCTATTAGCTCAACCCGCACATCTACTACCGGGTATCCGGCCAAAAGGCCATTTCCCAAAGACTCTTTGATTCCGGCTTCGATCGAGGAGATAAACTGTTTGGGGATATCGCCCCCCCGTATTTTATCTTCAAAAACAAACCCTTCTCCAGCATCGGCCGGAAACAGCCGAATTTTAACATGACCGTAATGCCCCCGTCCCCCGCTCTGCCGGATATATTTTCCTTCCCCTATCGTTTCCATCGTGATTGTCTCACGGTAGGCCACTTGGGGCCGGCCGATATTGGCCTGGACCGAGAATTCGCGTACCATCCGCTCGGTCAGGATCTCCAGATGCAACTCACCCATGCCCGAAATGACAGTCTGGCCGGTCTGGTCGTCGATTTTGATTTGGAAAGTAGGATCCTCATCGGCCAACCGGGCCATGGCATCGGCCAGCTTTTCCTGATCGGCCTTGGTTTTCGGCTCAATCGCCACCGAAATCACCGGCTCCGGGAAATGCATCTGCTCCAGCAGGATCGGCTCCTTGAGTGGACACAGCGTATTACCGGTAGTCGTGTGTTTCAAACCGACGGCGGCGACGATATCGCCGGCAAATGCCGATTTCAACTGCTCCCGCTTGTTGGCATGCATTGCCAGCAACCGCGAAATCCGCTCTCGCTTGTTCAGGGTCGGATTAAAAACCGATTCCCCCGCCGTTATCTGCCCGGAATACAAGCGTAAGTAGGTCAACCGCCCGACATGCGGGTCGGAGACAACTTTAAATGCAAGCGCCGCAAGCGGTTCGTCGACTGACGCGGAACGGGTCACCTCTTTTTTAGATTTCGGGTCGATGCCCTTGACCGGAGGTAAATCCAACGGGGAGGGCAAGAAATCAACAACGCGGTCCAGGAGTTTTTGCACGCCCTTATTCTTATACGAGGAACCGCACAATACCGGCACGACAGCGCAATCGATAATCGCCGTCCGCAACGCGGCGATAATCTCCGCCGGTTTAATCGGCTCCTCATTGAGGAATTTCTCCATTAATGCATCATCATAATCGGAGACCGCCTCAAGCATTATTTCGCGGTATTCTTTGGCCTGGTCAACCAAGTCAGCCGGGATCGGCAAATCCTCGAAGGTCGCCCCGAGTGTCTCCGCGTGGTAAACCCGGAAATTCATTTCAATCAGATCGACGATGCCGGTGAATGTCTCCCCCGCACCGGAAGGCAGGACAACCGGGACCGCATTGGCGCCCAACTGGTCTTTGATCATTTGCACGACATTAAAAAAATCGGCCCCGACCCGGTCCATCTTATTGACATAGGCAATCCGGGGCACCCGGTAGTGATCGGCCTGTCGCCAGACGGTTTCCGATTGCGGCTCAACTCCCCCGACCGCACAAAAGATATACACCGCGCCGTCAAGCACACGAAGAGCGCGTTCGACCTCCGCGGTAAAATCGACGTGGCCGGGCGTATCGATAATATTAATCCTCTGCCCGCGCCAGAAACAGGTGGTAGCCGCCGAGCAGATAGTGATGCCCCGCTCTTTTTCCTGCTCCATCCAGTCCATCGCCGCGGAGCCGTCATCGACCTCGCCGATCCGATGCAGCTTGCCGGTATAGTACAGCATCCGCTCGGTGGTGGTCGTCTTGCCCGCGTCAATGTGGGCGGCGATCCCGATATTCCGTATTTTCGCGATGTCGCTCATAATCTTCGCTGTTGTCATCACCCGGCCAATCCGGGCCAACAAAAAAAGCCCCCGAAATCAGACACGAAAGCCGGGGGCTAGATAAAGTAGCCATGATCCCCGGTTATGGTGGTGCCGTCAGTGTCAAGGGCATATCCTTACCAGCGGAAGTGCGCGAACGCCTTATTGGCTTCGGCCATCCGGTGCGTATCTTCTCGTTTTTTAACCGTGGCGCCTTCTTTTTTCGCCGCGGCGATTAACTCGGCAGCCAGTTTTTCAGCCATGGAATGCTCGGGTCGGCTTTTGGCGAAAGAGATCAGCCAACGGATACCCAGAGCGGTCCGCCGGTTGGGACGGACCTCCAAGGGGACCTGATAGGTCGCGCCACCCACCCGTCGTGATTTCACCTCCACGACCGGCTTGGCATTCTCCAACGCTTTCTTGAAAATCTCCAGCCCCGGCTGCTGCGTTTGCTTCTCGATGCGGTCGAGTGCATCATAAAAGATGGATTCAGCCACACTCTTTTTCCCGCGCCGCATCAACCCGTGAATAAACCGCGCAACGAGGACTTCTTTGTACTTCGGATCCGGCAAAACGACCCGTTTGGCCGCGGCCTTGCGACGAGGCATCTTTACTCCTTTTCTATCGACAACTCGGGTTATTTACCAGGTAACCCGGATTATTTTTTCGGCCTTTTGGTACCGTATTTCGAGCGACTCTTCTTCCGGTCATCGACCCCGCTGGTATCCAACGTCCCCCGAATAATGTGGTAACGCACGCCCGGCAGGTCCTTGACCCGACCGCCACGAATCATAACAATCGAGTGTTCCTGCAGGTTATGCCCCTCACCCGGGATATACGCGGTAACATTGATACGGTTGGTTAATCGCACACGCGCCACTTTCCGCAACGCCGAATTGGGCTTTTTGGGAGTCGAGGTATACACCCTCGTACATACTCCCCGCCGTTGCGGGCAGGCCTTCAACGCCGGCGTCTTGGGCATTGTGAGCACTCGTTTACGGCCCTTGCGAATCAACTGGTTAATCGTTGGCAATACTGACTCCTTATTAATAACAACTCGCACCCGGCAGGTTACGCCGGACATTGGTCATAAATTCTCCTGAAAAATAGAAATTTCCTCCGGCGTCTCACCCTCGGGTTCCTCCTCGGGCAGCCGGATTTTCCCAAAGGCCCGCATGCCGGTCCCCGCCGGGATAAGATGTCCGATAATCACATTCTCTTTCAGCCCCTTGAGGGTGTCGGTTTTTCCGCTGACCGCGGCCTCGGTTAAGACCTTGGTCGTCTCCTGGAACGAGGCGGCGGAGATAAACGACTCCGTGGAAAGGGAGGCCTTGGTAATTCCCAACAACAGCGGTTGGAAAGTCGCCGGTTCGCCACCCTCCATCAGGATGCTTTCGATTTCATCGCGGAAGGTGATCCGATCGACGACTTCCCCCTCCAGGAAGTTGGTATCGCCGACGGAGTCCACCAGGACTTTCTGCAGCATTTGCCGCACGATTGTCTCGATGTGCTTGTCGTTGATCTTCACGCCCTGCAGGCGGTAGACCTCCTGGATTTCATTCACCAGGTACTCCTGCACGGCGTTGACGCCTTTGATGTGCAGGATATCATGCGGGTCAACCGAGCCCTCGCAGAGCCGGTCCCCGGCGTACACCCGGTCACCGTTATGCACCAAGAGATGCTTGCCGTGCGGGACGAGATACTCCGTTACTTCTTCATTCTCTCCGCGCACGGTTATAGGCGTCGAACCACGGATTACCTTGCCCATTTCCATCTCAACGATGCCGTCGATTTCGGAAACGACCGCCGGGTCCCGCGGCTTGCGGGCTTCGAAGAGTTCAGCCACGCGCGGCAGACCGCCGGTGATATCGCGTGTTTTGGAAATCGAACGCGGGATTTTGACCAGTACTTGCCCGGCATGGATATTATCGCCGTCCCGAACTGCCAGCCGCGCCCCGGTCGGCAGGAAATACCCGGCCCGGACCTTGCTGGTGGCCTTCTTGTCGAGGATTTTAATGCTGGGCAAGGGCACGCGCTCGCGCCGCTCGGTGGGTTCGATAATGATCAATTGGCGCAAGCCGGTGGTCTCGTCGGTTTCCTCGGCAAGCGTAAGTCCCTCCAGAATGTCCGAGAATTTGGCTACACCCGAATACTCAGAGAGAATTGTTGCGGTATACGGGTCCCATTCAAACAAGACGTCCTCACGCTTGACCGCGTTCCCGTCTTTACAGGTAAGCATCGCGGCATAGGGCACATTCAAACGCGAACGCACGCGGCGCTTTTCATCAACGACTTGCAGTTCGCCGTCCCGGTTGATGACGATTTCTTCCCCCGTCGGGGTGGTCACTGATTTTACATTTTTCAGGACCACGGTCCCGGAGACCTTGGACACGACCTTCGATTGCTCGGCGATACGCGCGGCCGTGCCCCCGATATGGAAAGTGCGGAGGGTCAACTGCGTGCCCGGTTCGCCGATCGATTGCGCGGCGATCACGCCTACGGCTTCACCCCGTTCCACCATTTTCCCGTTTGCCAGGTTGCGGCCGTAACAATGCGCGCATACGCCACGTTTGGCTTCGCAGGTCAACACCGAACGGATCCGCAC
>SDBS01001187.1_pt1 | contig 26588 bp, 22 predicted proteins | sample 2277091 | NCBI WGS metagenome assembly SDBS01 (sample SAMN10404972, study PRJNA504765) | marine sediment metagenome | isolation source: marine sediment core GS10_PC15, 163 cmbsf | place: Arctic Ocean: Southern Knipovich Ridge | collected 2010
GTAGATCGGGTTAAGGGCCTTGAGGTTAGGATCATGGATACCAGAAAGACCTCTCCCAACCTGAGAGTGCTCGATAAATATGCTGTAAAGACGGGTGGGGGCCTTAACCATCGCTTTGGCCTGAATGACGGAGTATTGATAAAGGATAACCATATCAAAATCTGTGGTGGGGTAGGGGAAGCGGTAAGAAGAACCCGGGAAAGGCTTTCTCCTCTTCTGAAAATAGAGGTGGAGGTGGAGAATCTTGCCCAATTAGAAGAGGCCATAGACGCGGGAGCAGATATAGTTATGCTTGACAACATGGAAAAGGGAAAGATGCAGGAGGCGGTGAGAAGGATTCGAAGCCAGGAAAGACACATATTAATTGAAGCCTCTGGAGGAATAAATCTAAAGAATGTGAGAGATGCTGCTGAGACAGGGGTGGATTTTATCTCCGTAGGTGGCCTGACTCATTCTGCAATGAGCCTGAATTTTGCCCTGGAGATGATGTAGGACTCTAACTATGGCAAAGATAGACCTTCATATTCATACCACATATTCCGACGGCACCTATACCCCCGAAGAGGTGGTAAGAAAGGCCAAGGATCTCGATCTAGTAGCCATCTCTATTACGGATCATGACAGTGTGGATGGTCTGGAGGAAGCGATGCGGATGGCAGAGACGCTGGAAATGGAGGTGGTGCCAGGTATAGAGATGAGTACGGATTTGGGGACGGATGAGATTCATATCCTTGGCTACTATCTGGATTGGAAAGACGGAGCGTTCTTGTCCAAACTCAGGGGATTTCAGAAAGCCCGAGCCACGAGGAATCGGAAACTGGTCGAGAGATTAGGGGATTTGGGTATGGGGCTTGATTATGATGAAGTGAAGAAGATGAACCCCCGCGGTGTAATAAGTCGTCTTCATATCGCTATACTAATGGTAAAAAGTGGTTATGTTCGCTCCATAGGCGCTGCTTTTGAGCAGTGGCTGAATCCTGGGAAACCTGCCTATGTCTCGAGATTGAAGGCCTCACCCTTCCAGATGATCCGGCTAATCTCTGATCTTGGGGGAATTCCCGTTTTTGGTCATCCTCACCTATCAAGAAGAGATGATCTCATCCCCGAGTTCATCAAGGCAGGACTGAGGGGAGTAGAAGTTTATCATAGTACACACAATGGGCGGATAATGGAACATTACAAGAGCATTGCCCAAAGATACAACCTTCTCGTCACAGGTGGCTCGGATTGTCACGGTGAAGCTAAGGATGAAGTCCTCATGGGAAAGATGAAGGTGCCGGCTTCTCTTCTAGTAGAACTTAAGAAAGTGAGGGACAAAGCTGGCAGGAGCTAAGAGATTTCCAGAAATTGACTATTCTTAAGACTTTTCCCAACCAATAGAAAAAGATGATGTCGCTCAGGCAAAATTATTCTTGCCCCGTTTGTCAGCCTAACCGAAACTGCTGAAGGAGACCCAGCGAATTCTCTTCCAATTCAAAGAATCAATGAGCTGAGACAGAAATGCTGTTTGGGGGAAATAGGCCATCCGCAGAAAGATTGATGTGTAGCTTGACAATTGACTACAAAATGTATATGGTTGACTACAAAATGTATACGGAAGTTGGCTATGTTAGATAAACTTTTTTCTTCAAAGGCAAAGGTTGAGATTTTGAAGTTATTTTTGTTTAACCCTGACGATAGTTTTTATCAAAGACAAATTTCTGTGCTCACCCATCAGCCAATACGCGGGGTACAGCGAGAAGTAGAGAAACTTCAGAGCCTTGGCTTAATCGAAAAGTCCGCTCAGGGTAACCGCCTCTATTACAAGGTAAATAGAAACTGTCCTATATTTGAGGACCTAAGACGGATTTTACTTAAGACTGCGGGAATAGCAGAGACTCTAAGAGAGAAGCTCATAAAATCAGATAATGTTCAAATTGCCTTTATTTATGGTTCATACGCAAGGGGTGAAGAAGGTTCATCCGGTGGTATTGATCTATTGGTTATTGGGAGTATTACTGTGCGGGAACTCTCAGGCCTCCTTGCTGAATGCACAAGTGAAACAGGGCGAGAAATAAATTACACTGTGTCCAAGGCACAGGGATTTGAAAAAAGGCTGAAACAAAAAAACCATTTCTTAAACACCGTATTGAAAGAGAAGAAGTTATTTATTATTGGTAGGGAAGATGAACTTAAGACAATTACTGAATCAAGGTAGAATAAGGCCTCACAAAACATCAAAATTTTAGAGCTTCATCTCTACACTTTGCCCAGTTTAGTCTGGTTAATCCCGATTTATTTGCGAGGAGTATTTCATAAGACAATAAGGATAGCTAGATCTTTTTGTTGTGATTCTATGGTTATCCATCCCAGTATGCGTAAATTAAGGGCAATAGGAAATGTTTTTTCAGAAGAAAATAGATGCCATTTTTGCGAAGGAAAGGATTTGTTTCTGCTGGGAAACTTTTGAAAGCAAAAGAAGGATTTAGGATGCATTGGCTTTGAAAAGTACGTACGGATAGAATTGGAAGGTGCTGACAAAAAGGAGAGATGACAAATAGAGGAGGCAGCTATATCAATGGGAGTCTTCCCAGAGTCCACATCCGTACTTACGGATGTCAGATGAATGAGTATGATTCTGAGGTCATGGCGGGCCTGCTGAAGAGTGGGGGTTATTCTCTAACAGAAGATCTCGGGAAGGCGGATGTAGTCTTGCTTAATAGTTGCTACGTTCGGGAAAAGGTTAGACATAAGATCCTTAGCAAATTGGGTGAGCTAGGCAAACTCAAGGAGAAAAGGCCTGATCTCGTTCTCGGTTTATGTGGCTGTTTGGCACAAAAAGAACCTGGGAAGATGCTGGAGAAGGCTCCCTATCTTGATTTCATTCTAGGTAGCTCCAACTTTTTTGAGTTGCCAAAGGTTCTAGAAGAAATCTCAAGAGATCACAGGTCGGGGAGTGGGGCAGGAAAGGGTCATGTTGCGAAAGGCCGCACCCCAGCCAGCCAGGGCCAAATAGTGAGGATTGAGGCGAACGGATTAGTTCCAGAGGGTCTACCAAAGCTAAGAAAGAGAAAATTCAGCGCTTTTGTTCCTGTAATGAGAGGCTGTGATAACTTTTGTTCTTTCTGCAATGTCCCTTACGTTCGGGGAAGAGAGGTAAGCAGGCTTCCCCATGACATTTTGAAGGAAGTGAAGGGACTATCCTGCCGGGGATACAAAGAAGTTACCCTTCTGGGCCAGAATGTGAATTCCTATGGCAAAGACCTGGAGGAAGAAATAGATTTTGCTGATCTTCTGGCCTTGATCAACAAAATAGAAGGCATGGGGAGAATAAGATTTACCACTTCTCATCCCAAGGATCTAAGTGATAAGCTGATCGAGGTGATGAGAGATTTGGACAAGGTCTGTGAGCATCTGCACCTACCTGTCCAATCAGGCTCTAACAGAATCTTATCCAGAATGAACAGGAAGTACACCCGGGAGGAATATATGGAGTTGGTGGGTAAGCTCCGCCAGGCAATTCCTGACGTAGCTCTCACCACCGATATTATTGCGGGTTTTCCCGGGGAGGAGGAAAAAGACTTCCGAGATACTCTGGATCTAGTTGAAAGAGTCCGCTTTGATGGGGCCTTTACTTTTTGTTATTCACCTCTAAAGGGAACTAAGGCATCCGAATATAAGGAAAAGGTTCCTGATAAGATAAGTGGGGAAAGACTGCGCAGACTCATCGAGGTCCAACAAGAGATTACCCTGGAAAGAAATCAGTCTTTGGTGGGGAAGAGACTCGAGATTCTTGTGGAAGGGGTCTCCAAAAAGAGCCTTCATGAGCTTCAGGGAAGGACGCGGGGCAACAAAATAGTGGTATTTGAGGGTAAAGAGGATTTGATAGGGAAACTTATCCTGGCAGAGGTTCTTGAGGCAGGATGTTGGGCTCTCAAAGGAGAAGCTATTCCTTGTTAGATGCTCTTTTGGTCATGGTGGGCCCCACCGCAGTAGGTAAGGGTGAAGTAGCCGTTGATCTGGCAGGTAGGCTGAGGGCTGAGGTCATCTCTGCTGATTCCCGAAAGATCTATCGGGGAATGAGCATCGGGACCGCCAAGCCTTCCCTCGAGGTGAGAAGCAAGATTCCCTATCATCTCATTGATGTTGCCTCGCCCGATGAAGTCTTCAGTGCCGCAGAATTTAGGAATAGAGCTTCTTCAATCATCAAAAGGATTCAGGGACAAAACAAACTTCCTCTTCTTGTGGGAGGCAGCGGACTCTATATAAGGGCCGTAGTTGATGGGATCTTTGCCGGTCCCGGAAGAGACCAGGATCTCAGAGCGAAGTTAAGGGAGAGGGAAAAAAATGAGGGTGAGGGAGCGCTGTACCAGGATCTGAAGAGGCTTGATCCTGCATCTGCCTCGCGACTTCATGCCCATGATGCAAGGAGAGTTATCCGGGCCCTGGAGGTTTACTATCTGAGTGGAAAGCCAATATCCTTTCATCAAAAAGAGGCACTTTACTCTCCCTTGTCCTCAACGGTGATGGTGGGATTGAGCATGGAAAGAAGTGCTCTTTATCAGCTCATAAGCCAGCGCGTGGATGCCATGATTCAAGAGGGCCTGGTAGAGGAGGTGGAGGGACTACTGAACGAAGGATATAGAGAGGATTTTCCTTCAATGGAAGGGCTGGGATACAGGCAAATTGTTGGCTACCTCAAAGGCAGATATTCAAAGGAGGAAGCGGTTCGGCTAGTCAAACGGGACACTCGAAGGTTTGCCAAGCGTCAGCTGAGCTGGTTTAATAAGGATCCGAGAATTGTCTGGCTGGACAGGGAGAAGTTTTCCATCCCTGGCGGGGCTTCAGCAAAGATTGTAGAGATTCTACTGGCGAAGCTACCCCAGGTAAAGGAAACTCTTCGGTGAGGATTAGTCTTCTCAGGCCCCTTCTCGCAAGGATGGTGAAGAATGAATAGCTACTCGGCTAGATCAAGAGCAGGGCGAAAGGCAAAATAGTGAATCCAGAAGAGCATCTTTGCATAATCAAGAAGAACGCAGTGGAGATTGTTCAGGAAAAGGAACTTTTGAGAAAAATAAGAAGGAAGGGTTCCCTTAGGGTTAAGTTTGGAGTGGACCCCACCACCTCGGACATTCACCTGGGCCATAGTGTGGTTCTCCTCAAACTGAAGTCTTTTCAGGAGTTGGGGCATCAGGTTGTTCTTTTAATTGGAGATTTCACCGCTAAAATATGCGATCCCAGCGGTAGGGTAAAAACCAGAAAGCCGCTATCCAACGAGGAAATAGACATTAATGCTGAAACTTATAGAGAGCAGGCTTTCAAGATTCTGGATCGCGAAAGAACCCTTGTTCTTTATAACTCCCAGTGGCTGAAAAAAATGAGTTTCTCTCGGGTCCTGAAGCTTGCTTCTCACTATACTGTGGCCAGAATGCTGGAGCGGAATGATTTCCAAATGCGCTATCAAAGAAAATACCCCATTGGTCTTCATGAGTTCTTTTATCCCCTGATGCAGGCCTATGATTCGGTGGCCTTAAGAGCTGATGTAGAAATGGGAGGAACGGACCAAAAGTTCAATCTTCTTCTGGGAAGACAGATGCAAAAATCTTACGGGCAATCCCCCCAGGTCATCGTAACTATGCCTATTTTGGAGGGAACGGATGGTAAAGAGAAGATGAGCAAAAGCCTGGGTAACTATATTGGTATATGTGAGGAGCCCTACCAGATGTATTCTAAGATTATGTCTATCCCGGATGAGCTTATATTCCGCTACTTTCGGCTATTAACAAATCTTAACGCTGAAGAAATTGACTCAAGAGAAAAAGACTTCTCAAAGGGGATGCTTCATCCCAAGGAAGCCAAAAAGGATTTAGCCAGGTGGATAGTGGGCTCTTACTGGAATAGGCCCCGGACTAAGGCAGCAGAAGATAAATTTGAAAGAGTTTTTGAAAGAGGCGAGCTTCCTCTTCCTCGCGATATTCGCTACGTGGATGTGAGCGATTCCGTGAGTGTAGGGGAGTCCGTGGGTGTAAGGGCGCCGAAAGGCGATAGAGTTTGGATCATAAAGCTTATGGAGCTGACAGGTCTTGCCAAGACCCGCTCCGAGGCTAGGCGTCTCATTGAAGGGGGAGCTGTGAAGTGTGATGGGAAGAAGATCGCCGATATCAATCTAGAAATCTCCCTTGGGAACGAGCATGTGCTGCAGGTGGGAAAAAGAAAATTTTGCCGGGTAGGCAAGAGGACCAAAGGGTGAGATGTAGGAATGGTCAGTGACAAGATGAGAAAAAGGGTGGAGAGCATCAGGAACGAGATCCATTATCATGATCATGAGTACTATGTTGAGAACAATCCCGAGATTTCCGATTATCAATACGATGAGTTAATGAAGGAGCTCAAGGAGCTGGAAGAGCGTTATCCTACTCTTAAGACTCCAGCCTCGCCCACTCAGAGAGTGGGCGGAGTCCCGCTGGAAGGTTTTCCTTCGGCAGAGCATAGAATACCCATGCTGAGTCTGGAGAATACTTATTCAGAGGAAGAGATTAGGGAGTTTGAAAGGAGACTGCACCGCGAACTTCCTGGTGAGGAATTTGAATATGTGGTGGAACTAAAGATAGATGGGGTATCCTTTTGTCTAGTTTATGAAGATGGACTCCTGGTAAGCGGATCCACCCGTGGGGATGGTGGAAGAGGCGATGAAATCACCCCCAATCTTAAGACAATTCGTACTATACCGCTCATTCTGCGTGAGAAGGTGCCTGGACGAATAGAGGTCAGAGGCGAAGTTTATATGACCAGGTCTGGTTTTGGCAGGGTCAACGAAAAAAGAGAGGAAGAAGGGAAGAGTCTTTTTGCCAATCCGCGCAATGCGGCAGCGGGATCTCTGAAACTTCTTGATCCTCAAGTTGTCCATGAAAGACCACTGGACAACTTCATCTATGTCTGGGTCGAATCTACCGAACAAGAAATGCCTCCCACCCATATGGAGGCTCTTGGTATGATAAAGAAATGGGGATTCAGAGTGAGTTCCCACCTCAGACTCTCCAGGACTGTAGATGAGGTGATCGAGTACTGCAGTGAGTGGCAAGAGAAAAAAGAAGGACTGGACTACGATGTAGATGGAATGGTAATCAAGGTCAACAGCTTGGGCCAGCAGCGTCGCCTCGGATCCACTACCAAAAGTCCCCGCTGGGCCATTGCCTATAAGTTTCCAGCTAAGCAGGCCACGACCACCATAAGGGAGGTCCTTATCCAGGTAGGAAGAACAGGTGCCCTTACTCCGGTAGCTGTTCTGGATCCTACCCCTTTGGCGGGAACCACTATTACCAGAGCTACCCTCCACAATGAGGATGAGATTCGACGAAAAGATATTAGAATAGGAGATACAGCTATTATCGAAAAAGGGGGAGATATCATCCCTCAGGTGGTTAAGGTCCTGAAAAATAGGCGCAAGGGCAAAGAGAAGGAATTCTTTATGCCAACCAGATGTCCAGTGTGTGGAGCAAAAGTAGTTAGATTGTCCGATGAGGCTGTGGCTCGTTGCGTAGGCTCATCCTGCCCGGCTCAACTGAAGGAAAGGATTGTTCATTACGCACAGCGCCAGGCCATGGACATTGAGGGTCTGGGCAATAAATTGATTGATCAGTTGGTGGACAAGAGACTTCTTTTGGATATAGCCGACATTTACAAGTTGGACCTTTTGAGCCTTTCCTCACTGGAGAGAATGGGAAAAAAGTCTTCAGAAAACCTTCTGGCTCAGATTGAAAAGAGCAGGCAGCAGCCACTGTCTCGGCTTATCCTTGCTTTGGGAATCAGGTACGTAGGTATAAGGGGAGCCAGGATCCTGGCTGAGAATTTCCCATCTCTGGAGGAGCTCTCCAAAGCTAAAGAGGAGACTCTCCAGGCCATATCCGAAATTGGCCCTCGTACGGCAGAGTCGGTAGAGCTCTTTTTTCAGGAGGAAAGGAACAGAAAGCTTCTTCAGAGACTCACCGAATACGGGCTTAGGATGAAAGAAGAGCTAAAGGAGAAGAGAAAAAAGAGTCCCTTGGTAGGAAGAACCTTTGTTCTTACGGGGAGCCTGGAGCACTACACTCGTCAGCAGGCGCAGACGCTAATCGAAAGAGTAGGGGCGAGGGCCGTAAGTTCGGTGAGTAAGAAACTTGATTACATGGTGGTGGGAAAGGATCCTGGATCCAAGTATGAGAAGGCTCGCAAGCTAGGCCTGAGGATTCTTACAGAAGAAGAGTTTCTGAAGATAATAGAGGATTTCTCCGCTGAGTTTTGAATTCTGAGTGAAGAGCCCGTTCCCGCGTCACCGGAGGCTCTTTGAGGAGACTGGTTCTAGTAAGAGCCTTGGGATGATCCAGGCTACCAGCAAACCAGTCCTGGAGGGAAAGCTCGGACCTCAGTTGAGGGAACTAGAGGAAGAAATAGCTTTGTTCTTTCTAGTTTCGAGGCACATCTTTCCGAGGTGACATTCGGGACATGCTTGCCGTCGAAGACGGGAAGAGGGTTCCTGTGGAGCAAGGAAAAATCGTGCCGAGATACCTCTTGACAAGAAGTAAAGAGTAGTCTACATTGCTACAAAGAAAAACTCTGCTGACAGCCAGAAGGCTTTCTTGTCCCTTGACTATTAAAGAATAATTTAATATGATAGAAAAAGTTCTTTGGAAAGGCGAAGAGGAGCCAGGCTCTTAGCTAGGATGGGGTCACACTTGAGCCAGCGAATAGGAGTTGACTTGACAAAAACTCTAGACTTAGATAGAGTTGAACCGTCCTAAAACTGTGCTCGCTTTTCTCTTGCGAATTGGTGGTTGCCAAAAGGGTTATGCGTACGCCCAAGGACCCTGAAGGAAGAGCCAGTATGGAGCTTAGCTCCGTGCGTCTGGCAGGTTCCTGATTTATGGTTAGAATGCTTGTTAGTCAAACTTGACAAGAAAACAAGGTTGGTATATTTTTGTTTAGGAATATTAGCGAGTCTTGAGAAGACAAGCAGCAGCTAGCGAAGCAAAAAATAAGGCAGAAAGGGGGTGGCAGAAGAGAGGACAAACCTTAAACTGAACGTTCAACCTAGGGGAAAGCAAAGGTTGATAAGTAAGGAAGATAATAAGAAACAAGGAGGACAAGAGGATGAGGAAAATTATGGTCGGGACATTAGTTGTCTGCCTGAGCTTGTTGGGTTTAGCCGGCATGGCAGCTGCGGATTTCAGTTGGAGCGGTTGGATAGATTTTGGCGTCACCGGGTCAAGTGACGGAGCCTCCGGAGTCTTCGCTGATGGTGCGGGAATAGACGTAGAGGCCACGGCGACTTCTGGGCCTTGGGCAGGTACTGTTGCATTTGAGGATTTTGCATTGGATGACGGGTTTATAACCTACACTGCGGATGCCTTTGAAGTAACTATGAACCCAGTAGGGATTGACAGTGACCTGGGCGACATAACTTGTGCTCCTGCTGAGGCTGATAGTATTGTACTTGGTATCCCCTCTAATCCTGGACTGCAACTGGACCTTCCCGCGGGAGGGATTGACTTCTTTGCCATTGTCAACAATGTAGGTGCTGGCGACGACGTGACTTTCAACTATGCCGGTGGCATCGACTATACGCTGGACGCTCTTGGCCTTGGTCTAGTGTATAACTCTGACCAGGAAGCGGAAAGCACCTCCTACAAGGGAGAGGTTAGCTACGGACTTGACGATTTATCACTTCTCCTTCAGTATGGTAGTTTTTCGCCGGACAGTGGCGATGCAGGTGCTGGATACTACTTTGAAGTTGAGTACACCCTTTCCGAGGGAACTACTGCTCTGGTGAGCTACATTGGTGCCGATGATACCCTGAACAGTGCTGATGGGGTAGCTCGTGATGCTTTTTCCGAGATCTACGGTGAAGTCGTCACGACTTTGGCTGATAATGTTTCGTTGACCATTGACGTTACCAGCACTGACAGTGGTACTGGTGCGGACTCTGTAACAGCGTGGGAAGCCCTGATCGGGTTCTCGATTTAGTCAGTCAGGTGCTTATTTTAGTTAGTGAAGAAGCTTATGGGGGGCAAGCTAAAATCTTGATTGAGAGGGCTTGCCCCACCGTTCTTTCCCCCGGGTAAATGAGTTCCTAGTATACAGAAGCACAAACTAAGTCCTTTCGAAAGAAAGGCGACACAGGTTTGACCTAAGTTTCGCCATCTCTCTTTATGGGTTTTGTAAGAGACCGACTGTAAGATAAGATCCCGTGCTTGCCTGATGGAAGGGAAGCGTAACTTTGGGAGTTTGCAAGAAGCTGGGAAAGAGAAGGTGACGGCAATGCCGCACACATTTCTGCCTAGCTCAGGATGAGGCCAGGCTGGAAGCCGGATCTAGGTTTTTCCATCCTGGACCGGGACGGAAGCTGAATAGCGAGATGAGCAAAGCGTGCGCATGATGGCCCATGTGTGCGCGTAGGTTGGGTTCCGGAACCAACAATTGTTAATTAGGGATTTGCACCGCCAAGACGCCAGAAGGTGGTATGCACATACAAGGCACGGGCAGGCGGTGAGGCGTAGCAGCTAGTCATAATGTTAATTTGAAGGGGGGGGGCGAAGCAAATGGCGGAGGTTAAGGTAAAAAATGTGAGTAAGTTCTTTGGGAAGGTGGTGGCAGTTAAGGATTTTAGTCTGGATATCGCAGACGGAGAATTCATAATCCTAGTTGGTCCTTCGGGGTGTGGTAAGACCACTACTCTACGGTCTATTGCTGGACTTGAGGAAGTGACGGGCGGGGAGATCTACATTGGCGACAAATTAGTTAACGATGTTCCTCCAAAGGATAGAGATGTTGCCATGGTCTTTCAGAACTATGCTCTTTACCCCCACATGGACGTCTATCGAAATATGTCCTTTGGGTTGCGGCTGAGAAAAATTCCTAAGGCTGAGATCGATAAGATAGTCAGGCGCACCGCCAAAATGTTGGGTATCGGGGAGCTCCTGACTCGAAAACCTAAGGAGCTGTCGGGGGGGCAACGTCAGAGGGTCGCTCTCGGAAGAGCTATCGTACGTGATCCGAGAGTGTTTCTTTTTGATGAGCCTCTCTCTAACCTTGACGCCAAATTAAGAATAGCCATGAGAGCAGAGCTTCTGGATCTTCATCGGCGACTCAAGACAACCACCATCTATGTAACCCATGATCAGCTAGAGGCTATGACCATGGGTGATAGAATTGTGGTGATGAACGATGGACTAATCCAACAGGTAGATCCACCTCAAAAGGTTTATGATCATCCGGCAAATAGGTACGTAGCTGGGTTTATTGGATCGCCTTCCATGAACTTCCTTCCCTGCACGCCGGTCAAGAAAAACGGTGACTTCTACGCCACCGGCGACAGTTTCAATCTAAAGGTTCCTTCGGACAAGACGAAGCTTTTGGCTGATTATGTGGGGAAATCCGCCATTCTGGGAATTAGGCCTGAACACCTAACCATGCGGTCCGAGGCAAGAAATTATGATCCAGAGATGGTATTTAAAGGCACGGTGTGGGTCACGGAGCCCCTCGGTTCGGAGAAGCTTGTCTATGTAAAGAATGGACAACATACCATTGTTACTCGTCAGGATCCGCACGTTGCGGTGAAAACGGGTGAAAGCATTGAGCTTGTTGCGGATATGGCATTTTCTCATATATTTAATGAGGAGACAGAAAAGACCGTCTATTAGTAAGAACGTCGGTAGGTAAAGATAGAGAGAGGTTCAAGAAGAGACAAGGGAACGACAAACTTGTCTCTTCTTTTCTAGTGGTTAGTTTTGTGCAAGAAGGCCTTTATGAAAGTTGCTGTGCTGGTGGATGGATATAACCTTATTCATGCTTCCCCTCTTCTAAAGAAGTTGTGGGAGAAGAGCCTCTACCTGGCTCAGGAAAGACTGGTCCGCCTGGTGGCCAATTTTTGTTCCTTTGAAGGGATCGAAGGATGGGTAGTTTTCGATGCCTACGGGCGCTCATCTGTTGATACTGTGGAAGAGATAGCCCCCTCCGTAAAAATGGTGCTTACAGGCAAGGGCAAGACAGCCGACTGCTACATTGAGCGTTCTGTTTTGCAGAAAAAATCGGACTATGATTATATGTACGTGGTGACGGCAGATTTTGCTGAAGCAATGACTGTACTGGACAGCAAAATCCTTCCTCTTTCTCCCAAAAACTTTCTCAAGCAGGTTGAAACCTGTGAGCAAAGACTTAAGGAAAAATCCTCCGCTCCCCACCTCGAATTCTCTTCCAGGATGGCTGATTATGTTGAAGGAAAGCTAATGCACAAGTTAATAAAACAGAGGAAATAGCCATCCCCTTCCTCCCAATTTGGGGTTCCAGTCCGGTAGTACACCCAGCAAGCCCATTCTGAGAAATTGTTCTCTTTCTCTGAAGCTATTCTTTGGGTAACCATCCCGCAGGCTATTTGCGCGGGTTAGTTGACAGTACGGTTGTTTTGCATAATAATTAGGCGATTTCGAGGCCCGAAGAAGGAGTTCGTGGTTATGCATGATAATGAGCAGGCACAGGTGAGAATAAGTGTTGAGAGTCAAAGGGAGATTTCCCTTCTCTGTGGTAGGGAAGACGAGAATTTGAAGTTGATGGAGAAGGAGCTGGGAGTGGAGTTTGTCCTGCGAGATAATCTTCTCAGGATTCACGGGGAAGCAGGCGCTGTGGAACAGGCAAAGAAGCTTGTTAATGAAGTTATTTCAGAGCTGCGCAAAGAATATGTACCTAATCTCATGGAGATAAAAAGTGCAGTGGAGAAAATAAAAGAGGGTAAACAAACTGGATTGGGAGAGATTTCCTCTTGGACTGTTTATACGACTTCCCGGGGAAGAAAGGTGAAGCCCCGGACAGAGGGACAAAAGGAATATGTACGAGCCATGAGGGAAAACGAGGTGGTATTTAGCGTTGGCCCTGCGGGGACAGGCAAGACCTATCTTGCCGTAGCAATGGCTGTTGCTGCCCTAGACAGAGAAGAAGTCGTACGCATGATCCTTACCCGTCCCACGGTAGAAGCAGGAGAGAAGCTGGGTTACCTTCCGGGGGGAATGGAAGAGAAGGTTGAGCCCTACCTCCGTCCTCTGTACGATGCCCTACATGACCTAATTCTGGCCGATAGATTTCAAATGCTCTTGGAGAGAAGAATAATTGAGATTGCACCGCTGGCATACATGAGGGGACGTACCTTGAATGATGCCTTTATTATCCTTGATGAAGCGCAAAATACAACCTATGAGCAGATGAAGATGTTTCTGACCAGAATCGGGTTTGGCTCCAGAGTAGTAATTACCGGGGATATTACTCAGATTGACCTTCCTGCTGGCAAAGGTTCTGGATTAGTGAAGGTTCAATCCTTATTCCAAAGCATAAGAGGAATAGACACGGCTTATCTTACCCAAAAAGATGTGGTAAGGCACCGTTTGGTTCAGGAGATTGTGGGGGCCTATGAGCGTCATGAACGAAAGACTGAATAAACTAGAAATAGAGAAAGGCAAAGAAAGCTTCGCCCTCAAGGGTATTTTCTCTGAGGAATATCGCTGGAGATGGATATGGGCGCTGGCGCTGGTGGGAATTCTGTCCGTGATTTTCCTTTTTCCTCCAACTGCCGGGGTGAACTTTGGCAGTCAGGCAGGGGTGGTTATCCTCATAGGTATTTTAATTGTCCTGCTTCTCGTTTACCTTTCGCGTTACTGGCCGCAGTTTCTTTCTCCAAAACTTCTTTTGCTCCTCGGGATTCTAACTGTGAGCATCGGCCTCATGGGGAGAATCATAATCCTTCTTCCCCAGATTCCTTATGTGTTTATACCTATAGCCTTTCTATCAATTTTGATTTCCCTTCTCTTTGCACCTTCCCTATCCACTCTCATGACAGTTTGGCTAGGTATCTACTTTGCCCTTAATGCCCGGAGCCTTCAAATCCTACCTGTGTTAGTCATAGGAGGAATGGTAGGTATCTACAGCGCCCAATTCGTTCGCCAGAGGACAGACCTCACAAAAGGTGGAATTTATGTTGGATTAGCTAATGGTCTCACCATCTTGGCTGTGGGTTTACTTTACAATCAGTCCTTCTCGGAAGTAGGTTCTATGATCCTATGGGGTATAGGCAGCGGCCTTTTTTCCAGCATTCTGGTTATGACAATTCTGCCGTATTTAGAGACATACTTCGGCCTTATTACGGACATTAAGCTGTTGGAAATCAGTAATCTCAATCTTCCTTTGCTCAAGAGGATTTCTATAGAAGCTCCGGGAACTTATCATCATACCCTGATGGTGGCCAATCTGGCCGAAGCCGGGGCCGAAGTCATCGGCGCCAACTCCCTTTTGACTAGAGTGGGGGCCTATTATCATGACATTGGCAAAATTATCCGGCCGCATTTCTTTTTTGAAAATAGCAGCTTAACCGAAGACGACCGCCATGGTAAGGTTTCTCCGAATCTAAGCTCTACCATTATCATTTCCCATGTGAAGGACGGAGTGGAGATGGCTCAGAAGGATAGGCTTCCCCCAGCCGTCATTGACATCATTAGAGAGCATCATGGGAAAAGCTTAATAGCGTATTTCTACAGAAAAGCGTTGAAAAACAGCAGTCTCGACAGGAAAGGAGAAATAGATGAGGACGTTTTTCGTTACCCTGGTCCTCTACCTGAAAGCAAGGAGACAGCTCTGGTCATGCTTGCCGATTCGGTCGAGGCGGCCTTTCGTTTTTCTCCTCAGAAAACGGTCAAAAGCATAGAAGCTCAGACAGAAAAGGTTATAAACAACAAGCTAAAAGATAGGCAGCTGGACAGGTGTGATCTCACCTTGGGGGAAATAAAAAAGATAGCCGAAGCTTTCACCAGAATTCTGGCTGGTCTTGTTCATACCAGGGGCAGATATCCCGAAGAGATACTCAAAGGACAAACTGCGTTAGACTAGCTAAGGGATATTTCGGGGGTCAAATTGCATGTTCACTACTGTCAGGGAGGCATCGGTATTTCGGAGATCCAAACGGGACTCGAGGATAAAAGTCCGGAGAGCTTTGCTTGGGGAAATTAATGGCTCTAATTGCGGTAACCAATCTGCAAAAGAGGCGAATTGATGCGAAATGGCTCAAGAGAGTAGCAGGCGTTGCCCTGGAGCCAGGAGGGAAAGAAAGGGAGATCGGCATAGTCTTGGTGGATAGTGAGAGGATGAAGGAGCTTAATGGAAAATACCGGGGAAGACCTGCAGTCACCGATGTATTAGCTTTTCCTCTTGGAGATGATCTGGCCCCCACCAAGAATCTTTTGGGTGAGGTCGTGGTCTGCGTAGAAAAGGCGGACGAGCAGGCCAGAGAAAGAACACATAGCATGAAAGAGGAGCTTGCCCTGCTCCTTGTTCATGGAATTCTTCACCTCCTGGATTATGGGGACGAGAAGATAGAGGAAAGGAAGGTAATGCAGGAGAAAGAAAGAGAAATTCTGGAATCCTTGGGAATGAGAGGAAACATTGTTTGATCCGAAGAAAGGAGACCATGTGATGAAGGAAAGGGGGGTAGGAACTTTATTTTTGGCCGTTCTCGGGGTAGCCTTGCTCCTGGAGTGCACTTCGGGAAGGCTGCAAGCGGAACTTGTACCCAAAATGGGTTATGTGGATGTGCAGAGGGTTTTTCAGAATTATCAGAAGACCAAGGACGTTATGACGAGCTTGACGGTGGGTTTTGAAGAAAAATGGCCAGCGGTGGGAGAAAAGAGAAAACTTCTGGAGGAGAAGATAGAAGCGATAGAGGAAAAAATTTCTCAAACTGAGGAGAAGGGAAGCCAAATCGAAAAGAAAGGGAAGGAACTTGCCGAATTGGAAGAGGAACTCAAATTGCAGGGACCGCTCCTCGCGCCATATTCCAAGGAGCAAAAACTAGCCCAGATACAGCAATTGATCCAGGACATCCAGCGCTTGGAAAAGGAGCGCCAGAGCCTCGACAGAGAGCGCAGGGCTGAGGAGATAGAGCTCCGGGCACTCGAAGAGGAACTCCGTTCTCTCAGTGATTCTCTTCAGGCAGAAAAGCAGAAAGAGGAATTCAGGTATTCTGAGGAGATTTCGGCAGATATTCGTTCCACCATAGAAGGCATTGCCGAGAAAGGGGGATACCGACTCATCTTTGATAAGGACGCTTTGCTCTACGCCACGCCTGAGGTGGAATTTGACCTGACCGAAGAGGTTCTTTCGCGCCTAAATCAGAATTACCGATCGGGACAATGAAAAAAAGTCTGAAGGAGCTCGCTCATTTAGTAGGAGGGACCACGGGAGGGGATGAGAGCCAAACTATTCATGGGGTCGCCAAGGTGGAAGAGGCGAAACAAGGAGAGATAACCTTTGCTGCTTCCGACAAGTTTCTGCGTATGGCCAAGAAAGGATGCGCCTCAGCGGTGATAGTACCCGTGGACGTTCAGGATTTCCCTAAACCCTTTATCAGAATAAAGAATCCTCGTCTGGCTTTCGCTCGTCTTATAGGGCTTTTTCACCCTCCAGGTCTGCCCGAATTTTCGGGAATTCACCCCACAGCCGTGCTGGGAAGAAGCGTTAAGATAGGCAGCAATGTGAGTATTGGCCCCTGTGCGCTGGTGGGAGAAGGGACAAGGATAGGGGATAACGTCCGTATTTGTGCTCAGGTCTATCTCGGCAGAGAGGCTGTCGTGGGTGAAGGCAGTCTCATTCATCCTCAAGTAATCATCGCCGACAGGACCATCCTGGGAAGGGACGTTATCATTCATCCGGGCACAGTGATAGGTTCAGACGGTTTCGGATTCATTAAGAAAGACGATGCTTCCTATTACAAGATTCCTCAAGCGGGCAGGGTAATCATCGGGGATGAAGTGGAAATTGGGGCTAATGTAGCTATAGACCGGGCTACTCTCGGTGAGACACGTATCGGGTCAGGATGCAAAATCGACAATCTTGTTCATATAGCCCATAATGTTACTTTGGGCAAGAATGTGGCGGTAGTAGCCTTGGTAGGTATCTCAGGTAGTTCTGCCATAGGAGATGGAGTTATTCTGGCTGGTCAAGCCGGCGTTACTGAGTATGTGAGTATTGGGGAAAACACTATAGTGGCTGCCAAATCCGGGGTAACCAAAGATGTGGGGGCCAATAGGTTTGTCTCTGGATTTCCGGCAAGATCCCACTCCAAACAAAAGAGAATATGGGCCATTATGAACCGTTTGCCTGAACTCATGCGAAGAATCAAGAAACTGGAGGAATCAAAGGAGAGGAATACATAATGGACAAGCAAAAGACTGTGGGAAGGATTGTTTCCTACAAAGGGGTAGGGCTTCATATGGGCAATGACGTTACTTTGACTCTGGAACCGGCCTCTGTGGACGAGGGAGTTGTCTTCATCCGCCGGGATCTGCCTGGGGAACCCGAAATCAGTGCCAGAACGAATAGGGTCACAAGCAACAAGCGGGGTACCAGCATTGGAGATGAAAAGGTGAGAGTTCACACTATCGAGCATATTCTGGCTGCCCTGGCCGGCCTGGCCATAGACAATGTGAGGGTAGGGATCGATGGAGAGGAAGTCCCAGCAGCTGATGGAAGTGCTCTACCCTTCGTAAAGTTAATCCAGGAGGCAGGAACTGAAGTCCAGGATGCTCCGTGCCGTGTGTTTACCTTGAAAGAACCCCTATGGATGGAAGAGGATGCCAGAAGACTAATTGTTCTTCCCTGCTCTGAATTCAAGATTACTTATACCGTGGATTTCCCTTTTTCTCCTCTGAAATCCCAGTTTGGTGAATTCACCATTGATGAAGACACTTTCATTCGGGAGATTGCTCCATCTCGAACCTTTGGATTCATGGAGGAAGTGGAAGAGCTGAAGAAAGCGGGATTGGTCCAAGGTGGATCTTTGGAGAACGCTGTGGTCATCGGTAAGGAGGGTATTATTAATAAAGAAGGCCTCAGATTTCCCAATGAGCCGGTTCGTCATAAAATATTGGATTTAATCGGTGATCTTTATTTGTTAGGCGTTCCCATTCGGGCTCATATTATAGCGGTGAAGGCTGGACACCTTTTCAACGTCAAACTGGTAGACAAACTGGAAAGTCTTAGGGAAGATAAAGAGGTCATCTCACTGGACATCAATGCCATCAATGACATACTTCCTCATCGTTACCCTTTTCTTCTAGTAGATAGGATATTAAGCTTGAAAGACAAGGAGATCGTGGGGCTGAAGAACATAACTATCAATGAGCCTTTCTTTAAGGGTCATTTTCCGGGGCACCCCGTGGTCCCCGCAGCGCTCATTATTGAGGCCATGGCTCAGGTCGCTGGGGTTTATCTCTTAGGCAAGACTGAGAATCAGGGAAAGCTGGCCTATTTTGCGGGGATTGATAAGGCAAGGTTCAGAAGGCCGGTAGTCCCCGGAGATCAATTAGTTACCCGGGTAAGAATATTGAACTTGAGGAAGACCATGGGGAGGGTTGAGGCAGTCAGTACAGTAGCTGATGAGGTCGTTGCTGAGGCGTATTTCTTGTTCAGTCTGGTGAAGAGATGAAAAATGTTGATTTATCCCGGGACAAGCTTCCTCAGCACGTCGCTATCATCATGGACGGTAATGGCAGATGGGCCGAGGAGAAGGGTCTACCTCGAAACGAAGGACACCGGATCGGGATCGACAAAATAAGGGAGATGCTGCAGATGTGCTTGGATCTGGGAATAAGATTTCTGACCATCTATGCCTTTTCATGCCAGAATTGGAAAAGACCTCCAGAGGAAATTCATTTCCTGATGAAGAAATTTGAAACATACCTTGATAAGGAAGTCCAGGATTTACAAAAAAAGGGCATTCGACTCAAAATTATTGGGAGAAGGGAGGAGCTCCCCCAGAAGCTGCAAAAGAAGATCGATAAAACAATGAGAATTACCCAGAATAATGATAGGCTCCACCTTAGCTTGGCCATCAACTATGGAGGCCAAGAGGAAATCGTGGATGCGGTAAAAAGAATTGCAGAGGAAATCACGAAGAGAACTCTGGTTTCCGGACAAATAGATGTGAACCTCTTTAGAAAGTATTTGTATGCCGGGGATCAGCCATACCCGGACCTTTTGATCAGGACAAGTGGGGAGCAAAGAATAAGCAATTTTCTGCTATGGCAAATTGCTTACACCGAGCTCTGGATCACGGACGTTCTTTGGCCCGATTTTGGAGAAGAAGAATTCATCGAGGCCATCACTGATTATGCCAGGAGAAAGAGAAGATTTGGGGGATTAGAGGAATAATGAGTTGCTCCTGAAAAGGGTATTGGTAGCAGCTATTTTTGTGCCGATTCTTATTGTGTTTATCTGGTGGGGAGGCATACCTTTTCTGTGTCTAACTAGTGCCATTATTGGAGTTGCTCTTATTGAGTTCTACCAGGGGATGGGCAGTGCAGGAACAAAGCTCCTGCCTCAAGAAGGCGTGATACTGGGTGTCCTTGTGCCTGTTTCTATTTACCTCGGAGGCGCAGGGATTCTGTCTTTGGTATTAGTTTTCATTGTTATTTTTCTTTCGCTGCGACGGTTCTTTGAATTTCGTGTCGAAGCAAGTTCTGCGAGTGTCTTTCTGACCCTGGGAGGGATTCTCTATGTCAGCTTGCTGCTCAGTCATGTTATCCTCCTGCGAGCCATTCCTGGATTAGGGGGAAAGCTCGTCCTTACAGTCTTTTTCGTTACCTGGATGGGTGACTCAGGGGCCTATTTTATAGGGATGGCTAGCGGCAAGCACAAGCTTTTTCCCCATATTAGCCCAAAGAAGTCGCTTGAAGGTTTTTTGGGGGGAGTGTTACTGAGCTGTGTGGCCATTTTTATCTCGCAAGCCTGGCTTTCCTTCCCCTTCCTTCATTTGGTCATTCTGGGGGTTTTGATAGGGGTGATGGGGCAGTTAGGAGATTTCTTTGAATCTATGCTAAAGCGGGAGGTGAAAAGGAAAGACTTTGGTTTCATTCTCCCAGGGCATGGGGGGGTGCTGGATAGATTTGACAGTCTACTTTTCACCGCTCCTGTTTTTTATTACTACCTGAGATACTTCATCATCGGAACATAGAAAATTCCAATGGCTGAAAAGACAGGCAGTTCCTTGCCTTAGAGTACCAGGCAGTCGAAAAATCGAGCTTGCCCATCTCTAGCACTCTGCAAGGCCAGCTAATCTTGGTCAGGAAATAGACAGGGGATGTTGATCTAAATTGAGAAAAAGAATAGTCATTCTTGGTTCCACGGGTTCCGTTGGAAAGCAAGCTCTGGAGGTGATTGGAGCGGAGAGTCAATACTTTGAAGTGATTGGACTTACCGGAAAAGACAATTGGCGACTTCTGAAGCAGCAGGCACAAGAATTCAGCCCTTCGGCAGTTGCCCTGGCTAACGAAAAGAATGTGTCAAAGCTTAAAGACTTGAGGGGAAGAGTGAAGATTTTCGGGGGTGAGGAAGGAATCCTGGAGCTGGTAGAATCTTTACCTGCGGACTTGGTTCTGTCCTGCATTGTGGGGAAAGCTGCCCTCATTCCCACTATGAAAGCCCTGAAGAGCGGGCGCAACGTGGGTCTGGCTAACAAAGAAAGCATGGTTATGGCCGGAAGGTTATTGATGGAAGAGGCTCATCAAAGGGGCAATTCGCTGATTCCCATTGATAGTGAGCAATCGGCTATTTTTCAGTGCTTACAAGGCCATCGGATAGAAGACGTAAGAAGAATGTATCTTACTGCATCCGGAGGTCCCTTTCGGGATTGGCAAGGAGATTTTAGTAAGATAACTCCAGGACAATCTCTGTCTCATCCCCGTTGGGACATGGGCTCTAAGGTCAGTCTGGATTCAGCCACTTTGGCAAACAAGGCGCTGGAGGTAATGGAGACTTCTCATTTGTTCGAAATAGAACTCGACAGAATAGAAATACTTATTCACCCTCAATCCATTGTTCACTCTCTGGTGGAGTTTGTGGATGGCTCAATTTTAGCCCAGTTGGGTATCACGGATATGCGTCTACCCATTCACTATGCCTTGAACTTTCCCAAGAGACGGGCGAGCCATCTTCCCCATCTAGGGCTCTCCCAGCTAGATAGACTGAGTTTTGAGCCTCCGGACTATGAGAAATTTCCTGCCTTAGGTTTGGGTTGCCGTGCAGGAAGAGAAGGAGGGACTCTGCCTGCGGTTTTCAACGCCGTGAATGAGGAGGCGGGCAGGGCATTTCTCAGTCACAGGATCACTTTTCCCGGAATCGCTAGACTTATTGAAAGAATAATGGGGCAGCACCGGATTATTCCTAACCCCTGCCTGGAGGAGATTTTGGAAACGGACGAATGGGCAAGGGAAAAAACTCGAGAGTTGGTGGGAAAGATTGATAGTTAGCGCCGTTTTCATACTCTTTGTCTTTATTATCTTGATTATACCTCATGAAATAGGGCATTTTTTGATGGCCAAGGCTTGCGGCATGAAAGTAGACAAGTTTTCCTTTGGTCTGGGCCCAAGGCTCTGGGGATTCAAGAGAGGAGAAACAGAGTATTGCATATCCGCCCTTCCCTTTGGTGGTTATGTGAAGATAGCTGGAATGGAGCGAGGAGACGAGCACTCAGAACGAGGTTTCCGCAAACAGCCCCTCGGCAGAAGGGTTCTGGTGCTCAGTGCAGGATCCGTAGCCAATTATCTGGTCGCCGTCATCCTGTTGACTCTCACTTTCATGATAGGTTTTTACACCTTTAACCTTGAAGAAGCTATCATTGGGGAAGTTACCGAGGGATCACCAGCCGCCTCCTCGGGTCTTTCTCCGGGGGACAGGATTGTTGAGATTAATGATGAGTCAATAGATAGCTGGGAGGATCTGGCCTTTTCTATAAGTAACAGCGAGGAAGAGGTCCTAGAACTCAGAATTCAAAGGAATGATAGAATCTTTGATATGAAGGTGAGGCCTGTTTTTTATCCGGAAGCGGGTAGAAAGATGCTGGGAATATCTCCGGTGAGGGTTCTCAAAAGAGAAGATCCTATCACCTCCGTAGCCAAGGGAGCACAGGAAGCATTCGTTCTGACCAGGGCCATCTTCCTTGCCCTATGGGGAATGATAACTGGGGAAGTCCCCATGGTGGGAATCAGGGGACCGGTAGGAATTGCTCAATTTGTGGGCGAAAGTGTCAAAATGGGAGTCTCTTCTTTTTTGATTGTCACCGCCCTTCTATCCATAAACATAGGACTGTTGAATCTTTTCCCCATTCCTGCCTTGGACGGTGGCAGACTCCTTTTTTTGCTCCTGGAGAGAATAAGGGGAAAACCACTGGATCTCAAAAAAGAGGAGCTGGTCCATTATATAGGCTTTCTTGTTCTGATTAGCCTGATTTTCTTTGCAACCTATCAGGACGTACTTAGATTGACTGCGGGAGATTAGGATTCCATGAAGTACGACGGGAGGACCGATACGTGCCTCAAAAGAGACTGATGTCGGGAAACGAAGCCTTGGCCGAAGCTGCTGTGCGGGCTGGGTGTCGCTATTATTTCGGGTATCCGATCACGCCTCAGTCAGAAATACCAGCCTATATGGCCAAAAGAATGAGAGAGGTGGGGGGAGTTTTCCTTCAGGCGGAGAGCGAGATTGCGGCTATCAATATGGTTTATGGTGCCGCGGCAGCAGGAGCTAGAGCCATGACTTCTTCGTCCAGTCCGGGTGTTAGCTTGAAACAGGAGGGGATTTCCTATTTAGCCGGGGCTCAGCTTCCCGCCGTTATTGCGAACATAATGAGGGGAGGGCCGGGGCTGGGAAATATCGCTCCTGCTCAGGGAGATTATTTCCAGGCTACTCGGGGAGGAGGGCATGGAGATTACCATACTATTGTTTTGGCTCCCTATTCTGTACAGGAGATGGCCGACTTGACCGAACTAGCCTTTGAGCTGGCGGATAAATACCGAAATCCAGTGATAGTTTTGGCTGACGCCATCCTGGGACAAATGATGGAAGGAGTCCAGTTTAAGGAGGCGGCTGCACGAAAGAATGTGAAGAAAGATTGGGCTGTCAGTGGAGCTCAAGGAAGAGGCCCCAATCTCATAAGATCCCTATACCTTGAGGAGGGTGTCCTGGAGGAGCATAACAAGGATCTTCAGAAGAAATATCTCAGAATGGCTCGCCAGGAGATAAGATACGAGCTAATTAACGGGCAGAATGCAGAGATTCTTCTTATAGCTTATGGAAGCATGGCCCGCATATCGAGGGATGTGGTTAGGCGGTTACTTGAAGAAGGAACCAGGGCAGCACTACTCCGCCCCATAACCCTGTGGCCTTTTCCCTATGAGAAAGTTGATGAGCTGGCCGATAAAGTTAGGTTTGCTTTTGTCGTAGAGTTGAGCGAAGGTCAGATGCTGGAAGATGTGAAGCTTGCCGTAGGGAAAAAGATCCCTGTACACTTTTATGGTAGACTGGGAGGTGGAGTACCTTCTCCACTCGAGGTTGTGGGCAAAGTAAAGGAGAGGATTAAATGGTGATCATAGAAGGTAGGGCCCTCAAGTACCGAGATAACATCAATACCGATGAGATCATTCCCGCAAGATATCTCACCACGACCGATCCAAAGGAGCTATCCAAACACTGCATGGAAGGTATTGATCCAGAATTTCTGGGAAAGCTTAGGGAGAAGAAGATTTTGGTTGTAGGAAGGAATTTTGGTTGCGGATCATCAAGGGAACATGCCCCTCTGGCTTTGAAGGCCTCGGGGGTCCGCTGCATTATTGGCGTTTCATTCGCCCGTATTTTTTTCCGCAATTCTATTAATATAGGTCTTCCTGTCCTAGAGTCTGCCAAAGCTTTCCTCGCCACCCATGAAGGAGACGAACTGCGGGTGGACATAGAACAGGGAAAAGTGGCCAATTTGACTAAAGAGGAAACCTATCCAATCGGCCGTCTTCCCTCTTTTCTGCAGGAAATAGTCAAGGAGGGGGGCCTGGGGGGATATATCAAAGCCAAAGGTAAAGTGGTATGAAGATCGAAATCTACGACACCACACTGAGGGATGGAACGCAGGCAGAGGGAATCTCCTTTTCCGTAATGGACAAAATAGAAATAGCTAGAGAACTAGATAGACTAGGAGTGAACTATATTGAGGGAGGTTGGCCTGGTTCGAATCCCAAAGACATTCAGTTCTTCAAGAAGATAAGGGCATTTTCTTTCAAGAAAGCTAAGATAGCTGCTTTTGGAAGCACCCGGAGGATGGGTGTCCGGGCGGATAAAGATCCCAATCTTTGTGCCTTGCTGGAGGCAGACACGGATGTGGTTACTCTCTTTGGAAAGAGTTGGGTCTTGCACGTGGAGAAAGCACTGCGAACTGACAAAGAAGAAAACCTCCGCATGATAGGGGATTCCATACAATTTTTCAAGAAAAGAGGGAAAGAGGTAGTTTTTGACGCAGAGCACTTCTTTGATGGTTACAAAGCTAACCCTCATTATGCCCTCGAGACCCTTAAGGTCGCCTCGCAGGCAGGAGCAGACCGTCTGGTACTGTGTGATACCAACGGAGGTTCAATGCCATATGAGATAGAGGAGATCATCCATAAAGTTCAGGAAAAGATGAACTATTCTTTGGGCATCCATACCCACAACGATGCGGGTATGGCGGTAGCAAATTCCATCATCGCGGCACGGGCAGGAGTGAATCACATTCAGGGTACCATAAATGGCTATGGAGAAAGATGTGGAAACGCGGATCTTTGCACAATCATCCCTACCCTGGAAGTGAAATTGGGTTTTCGCTGCATCTCCCCAGAGGGGCTCAGATCCTTAACCGAAACCTCTCATCTGGTAAATGAGCTGGCTAATCTTTCCCCGAACAACCACCAGCCCTATGTTGGCAAATCAGCATTTACTCATAAAGGAGGAATTCACGCATCCGCCATCACCAGAGATGAGAGGACCTATGAGCATATCGATCCAAGATTGGTAGGAAACGAGAGAAGAGTTCTAATTAGCGAGCTAGCGGGAAAAAGTAACGTTCTCTACCAACTCAAGAGAGAAGAAGGGATGGAGCGGAAGAAAAAGATTGCCTTGAGTAAAAAGGTCATTGAGAATATCAAGGCGCTGGAAAACAAGGGGTATGAGTTTGAGGGGGCTGAAGGCTCCTTTGAGCTTTTAGTGAGAAAGATAGACGGCCGCTACAAGAAATTCTTTGATGTAGAAGGATTTAGGGTTGCCGTGGAAAGAGGAAAGCATGGCAGTAGATTAGTCTCTGAGGCTACGGTCAAGGTACGGGTGAAGGGCAAACTCTATCATACAGTAGCTGAGGGAAATGGTCCAGTGAATGCTCTGGATAATGCTCTACGCAAAGCACTTGAGCAAGAATACCCTCAGCTGCATCAAATGCATCTAGCCGATTATAAGGTAAGGATTCTCGACGCCAGGGCAGGCACACGAGCTAAAACCAGAGTTCTCATTGAGTCAACGGATAAGGAAACTCGGTGGGGAACAGTAGGAGTTTCTCCCAATATCATTGAGGCAAGTTGTGAAGCTCTCCTCGATTCCATCGAATACAAGTTGCTTAAGGACTCCTGAGTCGATTATCCCTTAATTACCCCAAGAGGTCTTAGTTTTGCCACCTTTCGGGAAAGACCAGCTTTTTCAACTATTCGCACCACTGCGTCGATATCCTTGTAAGCCTCAGGCATCTCCTCTGCAATGGTCGACCATCCCTTGGCCATAACGAGGATTCCTCTTTCCTTCAGCTCCTTTTCCAGAGCTCTTCCAGCGGCCGCTTTCTTTGCCTTGGAACGACTCATTACCCTTCCTGCTCCATGACAGGTGCTTCCCCAAGTCTCCTCCATGGCTAGCTTTGTACCTACCATTACATAAGAATTAGTTCCCATATCTCCGGGGACCAAAACAGGTTGTCCCACTTCGCGGTATACAGCCGGTACCTGGGGATGGTGGGCAGGAAAGGCTCTGGTGGCTCCTTTTCGGTGAACGAATAGCTTCTTCTTTTTTCCATCCCAGGAGTGGAGTTCGAATTTACCAATATTATGGCAAACATCGTAGACCAGTCTCATACCCAAAGCTTTGGGAGAGATGCTAAGAACCCTCTGAATTATCTCTCTTGTCCAATGAGTCATTACCTGGCGGTTGGCCCAGGCAAAATTAGCAGCACTGGCCATAGCAGCGAAATAATCCTGGCCTTCAGGTGAAGAAAGAGGAGCGCAGGAGAGCTGCCTGTCAGGAAGGGATATCTCATATTTTTCCATCGCTTGGCGCATTACTGCTAGATAATCGTCGCAGACTTGATAGCCCAGACCACGAGACCCGGAATGAATGGCCACAGCAATTTGTCCTTCTTCCAAGCCAAAGACTTCTGCGATTTCCGGTAGGTAAATTTTTTCTACCAGGTCGATTTCCAGGAAATGGTTGCCTGACCCCAGAGTTCCCAGTTGATTGTTACCTCTCTTTAGTGCTTTTTGACTCACCTTTTCTGGATCCGCACCCGGCAGGGACCCATAGTCTTCTGTTCGCTCCAGGTCATCTTCCTCACCATAACTCCTCTTCACCGCCCACTTTGCCCCGTCCCGTAGTACCGTTTCCAGCTCCCGAGAGGCTAGCCTAAGGGAAGAAGTGGAGCCAACTCCACAGGGAATGTTGCTGAAAAGGCTCGCCAAAAGATTGTGCAGCCTATCCTTTATGTCGGGGAG
>SDBS01001188.1_pt1 | contig 26586 bp, 25 predicted proteins | sample 2277091 | NCBI WGS metagenome assembly SDBS01 (sample SAMN10404972, study PRJNA504765) | marine sediment metagenome | isolation source: marine sediment core GS10_PC15, 163 cmbsf | place: Arctic Ocean: Southern Knipovich Ridge | collected 2010
GGCGCCAACGGCATGCCGGGGCTGCTGGAGGAGAATCGGAAGCTGCGGGAGGCGTTGGCCCTTATCGAGGAATGGCCATTCGACATTATGGGTGACTGCGTGGCTGATGCGCAAGGCGTGGCCAGCAAGGCCCTCGCACAAGCGGAAGGAGAGCCGAAGTGAAACGACTACTCGGAAAGCTGGCGTGCTGGGCGGGGTGGCATAAGTGGCGACGCTGTCGATACCCATTTGGCCATATGGTCAGGTGCATGTACTGCTGGAGACAGAAAAGGATTAACCATGACTAGCCCAACCGAGCAACCCTACGTCGAACTGCTGCAGAAGATCGGCGGCGTGGAGTGGATGGACGAGGGCGACAAGTGCCGGCTCGTGTTCACCGATCAAACGGGGTTATACGGCCGCGTGATGTGGGATATTGAGAAACAGTCGTGGCGCGTGTGGGAGCACCGCACGCCATTTGAAGCCCACGCCATCATCGAGAAGGCCTGGCGGGAGTGGATGAGGGAGAATGACCCGGATCATCTATGGAGAATAGAGCCTGTATGGGATAGCTACTATTGGAAACTCGGCCGCGACGGCAAGAGCGACTGCTACAGGTGTTACGCAATGCGACACCCAACCGAAGCCCACGCCATGCTTGCGGCGGTGGACAAGGTGCTGGGGGAGAAGGGCAACAAAGAAACTTGACACTCCCGGACTATCCTGTATCCTGCCTTCGTCCTAGTCCGTGGTGAGGAGAAACATCATGCGACTAATGTCTCTGTGTTTTGCAGTTCTACTGTGCGGCGTATTTCTGGTAGCGATGCTGCCGGGATGCGGCCTATCGAAGGACAACCCCGAAGGCCAAGAACAAAGGGAAACGTCCATCAATACGTTTGAATCTATTGAGGGTGGAGCTAAGGCCGTCGAGCCATGGATTCCAGCCCCGTGGGGTCAAGTTCTCATCGGCGCCATCGGGACGATTGGTACAGGTTTGGGTCTGCGGCGTGCAGCGCAGAACAAGGAAGCCGGTATAAACCTCGCCCACTCCACCAAACCAATTGTTGATCGGGCGATGACCGAACATTCCGACACGGCGAAGTATCTCCGCGCCGCCCAAAGCCCACGGGCCCGCCACTTCGTGGACATAGCGCAAGGCAAGACGAAGTCTCTCCCATTCTAGGAACCCTACCATGACTACCGTTCTGTCGGATTCAATCTACGCTGAGGAAATCGCGTTGGAGCTTGAGGCCACACAGCGTGGCGTAGAGCGTTACCGCCGGCTGGCTCAGGCGGCAATTGAACGTGGCCAAGGCGCAGCACTGAAGCCGGCAGAACGGCTCATGGTAGGATGGTTCACTGCTTTACGACGTGGCATTCACAACACGCAGCAATCCATACTCAACGGCGAACCGGGCCAAGATCGTGTGCTAATCGCCTCTCAAATCCTCGTCTGTAAGGCCGAACAGATGGCCGTAATCACCATGCACGAAGCCTTGGGCCGGTGTATGGTTGAGTCTCTGGGTACGGATCAACGCAAGATGTCCATGGCTATAGGCCGTGCCGTCAACGCTGAATACAATCTTCCACGTATCCGTGCTGATGAAGATGCTTGGGATGAACTCGTGCATTCAGACCGGCGCCAGTTGAAACCGCCAGCAATCCAACGTGTAGCTGCCAAGTATTTCAACGACGGTACATGGGGGCCACACACACACGCCAGACTTGGCGCCATGCTCCTGAAGGCACTATACGACGTGGCCTACATCAAGGGCGTTGCCGCCTTTGTGGTCACTCACAGGAATCTTCCCAGGAGGAAGTCTTGCTACCATGTGCGTCTAACTGAAGATGTCCTACAAACGATTGACGACGGGCACAAACGCCGCCAGTTTATGCGTCCGCGATACGCAGCTATGATCGTACCTCCGCTGGAGTGGGAATCGTACAACAGAGGGGGGTATCTTCAGCTTCCAACTACCTTGGTCAAGAAAGCTTCGCCGCGAGTTATTAAGCGGCTGAACGAATCAGACCTGTCTACGGTATGCCATGGAGTCAATGCCTTGGGTGCTACCCCGTGGCGAATCAACAAACGCATTCTTGGGGTCGTAAAGGAACTGTGGGATTCCGGTGGCTTACTGGCCAAGCTCCCCCGCCGCGACCCCATACAGATAGAGCCATATGTAGGCGATGATGCCTCGAACGCTAAAAAGAAGGACTGGCGTATTGCAGCAGCCAAGACTCATAGGGCCAACGCCAACAGCCTGAGTGACCGGACAAACTTTGCATACAAGCTGGGTGCTGCTGTCCAGTATGCCGATCGCGAGCGGATATGGTTCCCGCACAGCCTGGACTTTCGCGGCCGAGCTTACCCCATGCCTGTAGCACTCAATCACCAGCAAGACGACATCAGCCGTGGGCTGCTTGAGTTTGCCAATGGTGAGGAACTGGGCAAGCGGGGTAATTACTGGCTGGGTGTTCACCTTGCCAACTCCTGCGGGGTGGATGGGATTCCATTCGAGCAGCGATACCAATGGACGGTGGACAATGCCGAAGCTATTTGCGGCTGGGCAGAAGACCCGCTGGAGAACACCGGCTGGATGCTCACCGACAAGCCGTTTCAAGCCTTGGCTGCATCAATCGCGTTCATCGACCCGGACAGTCCATGCCACATCCCGATCCAGATGGATGGATCATGCAACGGGCTTCAGCACTACGCCGCCTTGGGCCGCAACATCGAAGATGCCAGGACTGTCAACCTGATCGACCAAGAAATGCCGTCCGACGCCTACCGCCGCATCACCGCCGTAGTTGCTGAATTTATACGTGTTGAAGCGAAGCTGTGCAAACCACCCGGCCTATTGGTTGACGGATACATAGACCGCAAGGTGTGCAAACAGACCGTTATGACCAGTCTGTACGGCGTAACACAAGTCGGTGCCAGGCGTCAGGTGTACGAGCAGCTAGAGGCAAAGGGTCTCGACCCGGAATACCTGTACAAAGCGTCACAGTACGTAAGCCGTATAGTTCTCAAGTGCATAGGTGACGTTTGCCCGGCTGCAGCTAGGATTATGGAGTGGCTTACCAAATCTGCCAGACTCATCGCTAAGAATGACCTCGTATCGTGGACAACACCTCTGGCAATGCCCGTAGAACAGCACTACCAGACGCGGCAAACCCATACAATCAAAACTGTGCTTCAGTTGATGACCCTGTATCGACGCACCAAAACCATACATCCCCAGCCAGGTCGCCAAGCCACAGGATTTGCACCGAACTTTATACATAGCATCGACGCATCACACCTTCTGCTCACAGCCTCACGCTGCGCCAACGCCGGTATGCCATTCGCAGGCGTACATGATTCGTACTGGACTACCGGCAATCATGTAGACCAGATGCACCAAGAGTTGCGAGAAGCGTTCGTAGAGCTTCATCAGCACGAGATCATCGAAAACCTTGCCGTAGAATTGGACTGGCGGTTCCCGAAAGCGAAACTACAGGCCCCACCTTCACCAGGGAAACTTGACGTAAGTGTAGTCCTCAAGAGTAGATACTTCTTTCAGTAACTTTGGCTCTGAGACTATAGCGAACCGAAAATTCTATGGAACCACTTTACGCATATGTTTACTTCTCCACGTCTCGCAGTCCGAGCATACGTAGTTATTATCAGATCCTCTCTTGGCTGATTCGGGTTATAACTCGTTCACCCATGAGCCATTGCGCCATTGGCTTCGCCGGGACTGTCCTTGACCCGTCAATTGGCGGTGTTCAGTACCATTCACAGGCTGGATATGAAGCAGAGTACCCCGGACTCCTTGCGGTCATCCGTGTTCCAGTCACATACCTCATTGACCTGTCGTTCTTTGAAGATCGCGTAGGACTGCCCATTCCTCCAGGGCCGACGATAAGACGTTGGACGAACCATGGACGCGGACCTTGGACAAGAGATTGTCTCTGCACGGTGCTGGAATGTCTTCTGGCCGGCGGCATCAAGGTGCCGCTGAACCTGTATGAACCGAAACAACTGCATAGGTGGTTGATTATGCACTACTTCCGTTCATGCCACATAGGAGACAGACATGCCAACATCGAACGGGGATTATACATTACCCGGCAGCTCAATCGCACTGATTGAAGATCTCGCCAAGCATTTCCAACCCCCTACCCCCGTATACGAAGACCTAGCCACAGAACACGGCCGATTACAACTGGCATTCGAGCTAGGCCAAGCCGATGTCGTCACCTGGCTTCGTGACAAGCAGGAACGCGCCAAAGCCCCGCAATAAGCCCTTCGCCTCAAAGGAGTACCCATGTTCATGTTCATGTTCGGTGGTTCCCAACCTACTATCCCCCCTCCCCGTCCTGCGCCAATTGATACAAGTGCCGCTGACCGTAGGAACGCGGAACTTGCCGCCCAAAGGAGAATCCTCGACGCTCAACGGACTGGCCGAAGCTCCCTGCGGATAGACGACACTCGCAATCCGGGCCAAGCGGCTACCGGTAGCGGTGGGTTGCGTATCCAATGAGCAGTGACAAGACGATAGCAAAGCAATATGCGAATGCGGCGGCTGTACGCGAGTCCGTGTTGGTCCGAGTACGCGATGCTGCTGTTCTGACTATCGCTTCTGTGTTGCCTCAAGAACATCGTACAGACATGAACGACACAGAGCGTGCATTCCAGTCGCTTGGCGCCATGGGTGTAGAGAACCTTGTCGGTCGTATGTTGCTGGCCTTGTTCCCGCCTGGAACGCCATGGTTCAGGTTCACACTTGCTCCGGCTACTCTGGCGAATCGTCAGAACGATCCGAAAGACATCAATGTAGTTGAAAATTTCCTCTACGCGCGCGAACTACAGATACAGTCACAACTGGACGCGACAAATTACCGGGCTCAGTACCGCACCATGCTCGAACAGCTTATGGTTGGCGGGAACATGCTTGGCATGATGCAGGAAAACTATGAAGTCCGGCCGTTCCGCATGGACAACTGGGTACAGAAGCGTGCCGCAGACGGGCAAATCCTGTGGCTCATCACCTGTGAAGTCATCGACCCCGAGTTGATAGACCCCAAGGTGCTGGAGAGAGCGGCCCTGAAGCCTTCTGAAATCGACCGTGGCACCCAATTCGCCCAAGTACAGCACAACCAAGTTAATGACCGGCACAGGCTCTTTACTCGTGCCGCGCGTCAACGCAATGGTGATTGGGTGATAGAGCAGGAACTCAATCAACGCATCGTGAATACATCGGTCGAGACAGTTGCAAGTCCGTTCTTGCCTGCTGGTTACATTGAATCTCCGGGTGAGGATTGGTCGCGTAGCTTCGTTGACCGCCGCATGGGTGATTTGCGTAGCCTTAATGGGCTGACGTTGGCAGTGAATGACATGGCTGCTGCAACGGCTCGCTTGGTGCCTGTGTTCGACCCTACTAAAGGCTGGGAAGCAAGTGACTTAGCACAGCCCAACGGCAAAGTGATCTCGGGTCGCGTAAATGGTAACATGCCTGATGGCATCGGCTTCCTGCGTTCTGAGAAAGCTCAGGATATCAATTCGCTGCGTGGTCAGGTCCAAGATATTCAGCAACGCCTCGGACGTGCCATGTTGCTGGAGACAGCCTCACAGCCCAGTGGAGACCGAGTAACAGCCACACAGATCATGCGGATTGCCCAAGAGTTGGAAGGTGGCACAGGTGGCGTGTTCGCCAAAATCGCTGCCGAGGTTCAAATACCGCTGCTGGCCAGAACTTCACACCAGATGGAGAAGGATAAGATCCTCGATCCGTTGCCTGATGTGCTGAAGGGTCAGACCGAAGTGCGTATCCTGACTGGTCTTGAAGCTCTCGGCAGACAGTTGGAACTCGATAAGCTCATTGGTGGCGTACAGTTACTGAGTCAGATTCCTGGCGCCTTGGACCGCTTGAACCTCGACGTTGTCGCGGATCGCATCCTACGTGCCATGAGCATCAACACCGATGGTATCCTCAAGACCCCCGAACAAATTGAGGCCGATTTCAACCAAGCCGCCCAACAAGCCGCGTTGGCCCAAGGTGCCTCAACAGCCATAGACACGCTTGGTAAGGTCGTTCAAGAACGTGCCAAGCAGCAACCGACAGAAGTTCGAGTCGCATAACTAGGAGACAGACATGCCTGAACCCATTACCGCATCTACCACCGATCCCGTAGCACCCGCTGTAACCCCTGCTGCACCGCCCGTAGCCCCGGCGCCGGCAGCCATCCCTGCCCCGTCACGGCCCGAGGGGTTGCCGGAGAAGTTCGACTCTGTAGTCGCTCTGGCCAATAGTTACGGTGAGTTGGAACGCAAGCAGAGCGAGCGAGACGGCAAGAAGATACAAGACCCAACCGCCGTAGGTGCGTTGGCACCAGACGCCACTACAGCCGTCCTGGCAGAGTCTATTGGAATCGACCTTACCCAGACCCAAAAGGATTTCGCCGCAGACAACAAACTCCGCGACGATGATTACGCTAAATGGGCCAAGGCCGGGTATGGAAAGGCGTTCATCGACGAGCAGTATGGCATGCGTCATGAACTTCAAAACTTCCGCCAAACTACAATCGAGGCGAAGCTGGAAGGCATTGCCGGTGGGAAGTCACAGTACGAAACGCTCATTCACTGGGCGTCTGGACTGCCGGAAGGCGACCGCAGCCGACTCAATGGTATGCTGGAGAACTCCAACACCGCAGAAGGTGCTGTCAGAGAACTGCTCCAGAGGCACACAGAGGCCGTAGGAGGCGGCAACGCCACTACCTTGATAGAAGGCGGCACAGCCGACTCCGGTGGCGTACAGCCCTTCCTGAGTCAGTTCGAGTATCGACAGGCCGCCAGCGACCCACGTTACACCAACGACACAGAATACCGCGAGCAAGTCCACGCACGCCTTGCCGCCTCAGAAGACATTCACAAACTCAAGCAACGCTAGGAGCATCAATCATGGATACTCTCACAGTAGGCAATGCCACACGCGGCTCACAGAACCGCTGGCACCTGAATATCGGCGCCCAGAACCTCCCAGTCGATGCGGTCTTTTACGGCACGAGTGCTGAAGATGTACAGGCCAAGGCCCAAAGATACATATCTGGAGGCTCTGGCGACACGGCCAAGCTTCAGACCGAGCTTGACTTGGCCATTGCCGACCGCGACGCCATCAAAGCTGATCTCCACGCGCTCGCAAAGAAGGCGATTGCGGAGAATGAAGTCCTCAAGGAACGGATCGCTGCGCTTGAGGCCAAGGCTTCGCCAGCGGACCTGCCGGAAGCGGTTATCCGTGCGCCAAAACCGACGAAGCCCAAGAAAAACAAGTCTTAACAGACCTCATGTCTGTCTCCAGCGGTGTCGATCTGCGTAGGGTCGGCGCCGCCTACACGTAACGCCAATTGTCCCTGCTTATGAAGCCCGCACGGAACGCAGGACAATCCGCCAGAGCTTGATCCACGGCGGACCCTACTGCCCTTGGATAACTCCAACGACAGCGGACAACGGCTTTTAGACCATTGACGCTAGTTAAAGGAGCCATCTAATGGCAGATGCAACACTCAATCCAATGCTGCAGGAGTTTGGAACCGGCAGCGACGTAGCATTAGCGCTGAAGATGTTCAGTGGATCGGTCATCACGGCCTACCAGAACAATCTCGTGTTCGCCAAGCACGCTATGAAGCAATTTCCGACCCAGGGTAGCTCGATTCAGTTCCCCGCAACCGCCAAGGCGACGGCCGAGAACCACACGGCCGGCACCGAGCTTCAGGGCAACAACCAACCCGTCAGCGAAGAGCGGACCGTTGTGGCTGACGACAAAGAGATCGTCGCCCACCGTTACTTCAACGACGTACACAACTGGCTGTCGCACTTCGATACTCGGAATATTGCCGCCCAAGCCCTGGGCCAAGCAGTCGCCCGAGAGGTTGACGGCCGCGCAGCCCGACAGATTATCATTGGTGCACGCCAAACAGTCAGAAACGGCAGCACTGGCGACACCAACGACCAGTTCCCCGCTGGCAACCGCGTTGTCCGCGATGGCAGTCTTACCGTCGCCACGGCATACCCCGCCTCACTGACGGGCTCCAAGAGAATCCAATCGGACTTGGAACAACTCGGCCAGTTGATGGATGAGGACAATGTGCCTGACGGATCGCGTATGGCCATCATGAGCCCGTTCCTGCGGCGTGTGCTGCTTTTGGACAAGACGTTGGTGTCCACGGATTACCAAAGCCCCAACGATTTGTTCGTTCGGCGCTTGGTCACGGTAGCTGGATTCTTCATTGAATTCTCCAACCTGATCCCGTCTGCCGACGACAGGTTGAACACGTCGATCCCAGCCACGTACCGCGCAGACTTCTCTGGCGCCGATGACGTGGGGCTGCCTCAAATCGTCGCCATCGGTGACATTGACGCTTTGGGCCAGGCCATCTGGTCTAACGGCGGCATCCTCCCGTTCGGCCCGACCTGGGTTCCCGACAAGCTCTCCTGGCTGCAAGGCGCCCGGATGTTCCAGGGTTCCAAGTGGCTGCGTCCCGAGGCATGTGGCGAGATCGCTCTTACCTCCGTGTAGGCGCGAGCATCCCACTGACTCCCTGAAAGGAGACCGTCATGGCACATGCAACTGGCCAAACGGCCATAGATTTCCCTCCGTTCACCGACGCGCTTGACAACAGCGTGCCCAAACAGGCCATGTTGGAGGCGATCAAAGTGATCGCCGAGCCAACCACTGACATATTCAGCCTGTTGCAGAGAATCGTCAATACGGATTTCGACCTTTTGGCCGACAAGTCCGACATTGACTTCCAAAATGTAGGGCTGCCGTAGCGTTCGGTGATCGTCTTTCAAACAACCCCACACATAATGGCAAAGGAGAAATACTATGCCTGTCAATCCAACAATCTTTCTCGGTAAGCAGCGAGAAGTCGGCATTACCGAAGGCGTCGGCGTAATCACCAGCTCGGATAGGACCGGCCTGGAAAGCGGCCAGGAAGTGCCTCAAAGCGTTTACGAAGCATCAACCACCCAGGTCCACGAAATCGGCACGAAGCTCGCTGAGTTCAACACCGGCCGTGAGTTTATTTATGCCCAAGCCGGCGCCGTTCAGCTCGACCTTGCTGAAATGACGGTAGGGATAGCTCCTGTGGACGGTCACAGGGAAACGGTACAGACGGGCCACACCTGGGCGATTGGTGACCTTGAATCTACTGTACTGACAACCGCAGCGGTTACCGCAGACCAGTACAAGGACGGTTGGATGGTCGTCAATAAAGGCACTGGCATCAGTCAGGCTTATCCGATTGCGACCAATACGGCGCACGCTACCACCCCGACGGTAACCCTGAAGGCTGGTCATCCCATCGTACTCGCAGTCCCCGCGACGGCCGAGATCACCCTTGTCCAAACTCCGTTCCTAGGGACGATTATCGCTCCAACTGCCACGGTAACGTCATCCCCGGCTGGGATTCCTCTCATCACTGTGGCTGCGTCCTCGTTCTACTGGTCCTGCGTGAAAGGCCCGGCCCCGTGGCTGGTAGATACCGGGGATACGCTGCTCATTGGCAACGATGTCTCCATTGGCATCACGGCCGCTGGCACCTGCAGCATTATGACTACGCTCAAGAGCCAATTGGGCAAAGTCCTGACTGTTGCCATTGCAGCCGAACCGGCTCTGGTCTACTTGAACCTCGGCTACTGATCCGCCTCCAACGGGGCTGGCCCTGAATATCGGGTCAGCCCCTTTTTTTTGTGAAAGGGAGGCGGCAATGCTTCGTCTACTCGAATTGACTTCACTAGGCATATTTGGAAGTTGCACCATATTGTCGAACCTGCCCTCTAGTCCTGCATTTCTGGAATATGGATCACTCAGCGTTATCGCGTTCATGGTGATTCAGAACTATCGACAATCCAAATACGCGGCCGAACGCGACGACAAGAAGAATGAGCGACTGGAAGAACTTACCACCAAAAACACCTCGGCATTGAACCGCATGGCCCAAGCCCTTGAAGACCGCCCGTGCCTTGGCGGCGACCAACGCCTGAAATAGACTGGAGAGTCACACATGGCTGATCCTATTTCGATTGGACAAAAGCCTCTGCATGACGCTATTACAGTGACCGCCGATAGCGACGTTGTCATCCCTGCGCAAAAGACGCCAGGTGATATGGGCGTGTTCCAGGTGACTATCAGCGATACGGCCACTGTCATACTTCAAGGCCGGTCTACTGCTGTCGCCGATTGGGTTACAATCACGAGCTTGACTGCTACTGGAGTCGAGAGAGTCGGTTTGATGCATCAAATGCGAGCCTCGACTACCGTAACAGGCGGCAACGTCTCTGCATGGCTCACGGAGTAATCCCATGTGGACACCCGTAGCTCCTCACGCCGAACGGCAAGGCCGATACTTAAGGCTGTACTCTGGCCCGCGTTACGTGCGCCACCAGAACCTTTGGCGCCGACGCAACACGTTGGTTCATATCGCTGACGGTGGGGCTGATGGCACCTTTGTTCTGTCCCTTGACGATAAGTGGATTCGTCTTCGGCCCCTGACTCGCATTGTAGACGCGATAGACAAGCTGATTATCGACGGCGACCACTTCGGTCCACTGCTGCATTCGAAGCTCGCTCCGAACGTCGTACAGTTTGAGGTTGATCATTCAGATGGAGTCACGAAGACCCCGCGTGGCTGGAAGATGGCATCGTACAACGGCGTGGACTTCGGCTTATTCCTGGATGACTGGACCCGCAACTTTGGTTTCGATATGCAGGTCGTGAACAACCGTATCACGTTGAACCTCACCGAAGCCAAGCTGCGTGGAGACCGCATCAACCTTGACCCCGGCAGTGTGGATGTGACGACCGAGACGGGCTTTCAACTCGGCGATGAGCCTGTGTGGGCAGATGCTCGAACCAATCTGGTTGATTTCTCTGAATTAACTTGTTCGGCCTCATTCTTTAATCCAGGCTATTTTTGCGGACGGGGCCTAATTCAATTCCTTGGCACACACACCAATCAGCTCGTCACCGCAGGCACACTCACCCTGCATTCAGCGACAGAGGCCACACACGACCAAACCACCATCTTAATACCACGTATCATCAAATCGCCCTATACCCTAAAAGCCGATGCCACCGTAACGCCCGATAATGGTGAAGGACTACCAATAGGCTCTAATTTGGACCTGGCAGTGATCACCGGTGCAGACCAGCAAATAGACTTGCCTCTAAACGCGGCAGCCCTCGCATTCGTCACGCCCAACGACAACGACTTTACTTGCTTCTTCCTGCACCTAAACCGTGACGTTGCCACCTCTCCCACAGGCGTCAATACGATTAGCCTTCGTGAGGACGGCCACGTCAGCGGCAACGAGCCCGTCCTGACGCTGACGCTGGAAGAAGATTTCACCTCGATGGTGCCTGGAATGACAGAAGATATGACCCAATCTATGACCCAAAACATGTTGGGCCAACCCCAATAGGAGACCCACCATGCCAAAGATACTCGATGCTGTGACAGTCACAGGCGCCGGGGCCGTAGAAAAGCCAAGCGGTGACAGGACATCCGGCCAGATGGGCGTTGTGCAATTCCTGCTCACGGATGCCACGGTGAAGCTGGAAGGTTCCCTGGACAATTCAACCTTTATTGACGTGTCCAACGACTTCACTGCCTCTGGCGGCGAGCGTGTAGCCCTCATGCCATTCCTGCGTGCCAACGTCACCGTACTGGGCAGTGGTTCTGTCAGCGCATGGCTGGAATTCTAGGAGACTGACATGGCTATTACACTCCAACAACGTGATCCGATACCGCGTCAAGAGATATCTGGCGGCGGACCTGAGCGAATCGTCACCACTGCCGGTGGTACGCTTGAGGCTAAGGAACGCGGCGAGGTGGACGCTGTAGCCAAGCGGAATGGCCAGAGCATCGCTAGGTTCGCCGATGGTGAGAAGGGCGGCGTCTATTTCCACTATGAAGACGGCACGCAAGTTCTACTGGCAGAAGCCGAGGGTGTAGCTCGTGCCGGTAACTGCGCTGCTGCCTTGGTCAACATCCGATTCGTCGCCAACGTTCCGATTCCTCCTGAGCCGGAGCCCGAAGCTTAATGGCTATAACTACGATAACCGCAAGCGGTGGCGATCGCTCATGGGGTACCTCAGCCACGTGGGATAATGGAGTGCCGGGGGTCGCCGATACGGCGGTAGGCGACGGGAGTAGCGGCACTGTGGGCCTTGGTTCAACCCCGTCTACAATCGCGTCTCTGGACCTCTCTTCATACACATCTAGCCTGCAGATTGACAACGCTACACTTGATGTTGACGGTCCTGTAAGCATCGGCTCCAACGCGGTCCTGATCTTCACTAATGGCTCGCAACTGGCCGTAGCGGGCAATTTCGATATGACGTCTGGTGCAAGCATTACGACGGACGCGACGAGCAGTATTTTATTCAACGACACCGGGACAATAACGACGAACGGCGTGAACATCGGTAACGTCCTGGCCAATACAGCCGGTACCCACACACAAGCAGACCTCATTAACGGCGGCTCCATTGATGTTCAGGCGGGCACATTGAATAGCGCCAGCTTCGGGTCGAATTGGTCGGGAGATTGCAAGCGTACTGGGGGAGTGTGGACTGACAGCGGGGTTGTTACGCTTTCCGGTTCTACCCCACGCGAGATCGAGAATGCTTTGGCCACAGAACGGTGGGACCACCTCGTTATCGACTCTGCGACGTGCACGATGACTGCTGATACCTTTGCGATGAAGCTGAGCGGCGCAGGGACGATCGTAGCGGACACCACTGAACAATTTATATTGTGGAACGGAGCCGCCGGATTCTGGGCCGGATGGTCAGGCACGATCACGTCAGACGTTCGGTTTCGTACATCGAACACGGCCCCTGGGGCAGACGTAGTGCTGACCGGTGGCGATCTCTCTTTCGTGGCCCCGCCAGGGGTGTCTTTGCCTATGGACGCAGCCCTAAATCTCAATAATGGCAGCCTACGTATCTTCAGTGAGTCTACGGGAGGTAGCCTTGTCACAGTAGCTACGGGGGCGAATCCCTTTACTGGCCACGTTGTCCTTGGGGATGATGATTCTGGCGTGAATCGGAGTGGTGTATTCGACTGTGGTTCCGGCAACCACATCATCAAGTCGCTATCCCGTGACCCCGCCAATACCTTCGCCTTACTCAATGCCGTGGACTTCGCTACCTCCACCGTGAACCTGAGCGGGAAGTTCGACGGCAACGTATCAGGCAACGACATCATCGTGACCAACACCTCCGCTGTAATCAGTGGGGCGGGCACGTTCACAGACACGACTGTTACAGACAATGAGCTTAATGCAACGAACATGCGGGGCGGTGGACCCAACGACAACGGAGACGGTGGTAGCAACGTCAACATTCGCTTTCGAGACCTTAGCCCTGCCTTGAACACTCGCTTGAACTCCAACCTGAACGCTCCCTTACGAGAGGTGATTTAATGGCCGGACTCACCAAGCTGCAGGCCGTCAACGAGCTATTGGAAGCGACCAACATTCTCCCCGCGACAGCTTTGGATACCGGCAGTCGCAACAATGTGGGTCTGGCTGAGGACTTGTTGGACCGCGTTACCTCAGATGTGATGACCCGAGGGTGGCATGCAAATACTGAAGGTTCCGAAGCCTTTCCGATTGAACTGGAGTTTCCGACGCGTGAATCTACCGGTACTGTGGCTTCAGGCACGTTTGTAGCTGGTGAGACTGTGACGCAAGCCACCTCTGGGGCAACGGCACAATTCCATCAGATCGTTGGCGCCACGGTAATGACGCTCTCGAACATCACAGGTACGTTTACAAACGGTGACGACATCATAGGTGACGACAGCGCAGCCAACTGGACATCGTCCGCTGTGGCTACTGTGGCTTCAGGAGAGATCGTTCTCGCCGCAGACGTACTCAGGGTCGATTCTGCCGGTTCAAGCCGTCACAGGGACGTAGCACTGCGAAATGGCAAGCTCTACGACCGCAGGGAAGATACCCAGACGTTCACTGAGAACATCTTCTCCATTATGGTGCGTTTGCAGGACTTTGCTAACACGACTCCTGCTTTGCGTCGTTTGATTACTGCTACAGCGAAGAGAGACTGGCAGCGTCGTAAGGTCGATGATCCGCGTGCCGATGCCGGGTTGCGTGAGGAACTTGTGGCTGCTCAGCTTCTCGCCGGCAAGCATGAGACCGAGACCGCCGATATCAACATTCTCCACACCGGTGTATCTCGCATGATTCGCGGTGGTCCGTTCACTCAACATCCGACACGTTGACTTGCTTTTTTCATTTTGCCTACTGTTTGGAGATAGCCCGTGACCCGTATTCCGACTAAGGCGCTCTTTGGTGGTATTTCAAGGCAGGCTCCGGGCGCCCGTCACGACAATCAGGTCCAAGATGCCGAGAACATCTTATTCAGTGTGGCTCATGGTGCTACCAAGCGGCCTGGGACGGTGTTGGGTTTCTCTATCACAGACCTCACAGACACCGATTGGATTCTGCATCCAATTGACCGTGACGGTACTCTCCAGTGGCTTGTAATCATCGGCGATGGTCGAATCATCGTGTGCGAGCTTGACGGAACTATAGTCCCGGTGACGATATCTGACGCTGCGTTGACATACCTGGGCGGAGCTTCATTCAGTGCTCCGAATCTGCGGGTTATCACTTTGGCCGACACGACCATCATCGTGAACACCACAACCACGGTAGCTGCCAAGAAATCGGATACATACGCTGTTGACGAATCCCATACGGATTTCAATGTAATGACTTCGCACACGCCTACCGCTGGCACCTTCCATCATACTCACGAAGACACGGTGCAAGCAGCCGAAGGCTACTTTAGATACGACCCCGGCAATGCCACATTTGCTAATTGGACCGGTGCGGAAGTGTCCACTGCCTGGGACGCGCCCGGTGACAACAATTGGATTACATCGGCGAATACTCCAGCCGGATTCAAGATCACCTTCACGGACAATGATGGCGTTGACCACGTACATGAAGTCCAGTGGCAATTCGCGAACGATAACCCGGCAAGCATGGAAGAGATAGCGTTTAGAATAGAAGATGCCCTGCGTGAGTCCGGGGCTGTAGACGCTACGGTCCATTTTGGAGGTGACGATACAGGCGCCGGTCGAGGGAAATTCCAGATTGGTGCGCCATTCCGAGGTGCAACCGCTGCTGTCAAAGACATCACAACTCCTACGCCAGCCGGTCTATTGGATATGACATCTGCAGGCCGTCCGTTCGAGTTCGCACCCGGAACCGAAGTCTTAGTGGCTGGCACTGGCTCGCCTGAAGACGACGAATTGACTGTCATCGAACGATGGGTTCGTGTAGCACCACCCGACCAAGCCTCTGCCGAGATTGACGAGACCACCATGCCGGTAAAGATGGTGAGAGCGATTGGTCCGAACTATTTGGAGACTGTCATAGCCGACGGGCCTTTCGCATATTGGCGGCTTGGTGAGTCTACGGGCACAGCAGCATCCGACGAGGTAATTGGCCATGATGGAACCTACGTCGCTACTCCGACGCTAGGTGTGCCCGGAGCACTGACTGCTGGCAGTGATACGACTACAGCCGTCACGTTCAATGGAACGAGCCAATACGTCAACGTGGGTACGTTGGGGACTTTTGGTTCACAGATTGCTGACAATGGCATCACCATCGAAGCATGGATCAAGATTAACACGCTCGCCACCATAGCAGACCATATCTTCGGTGCCGACAGCGTTTCTGGCAGCTTTCAAAAACTGCAGTTGTTCCTGCATACTGAAGTTGCCGACACATGCTCTATCCGGCTTTTCTCTGAGGACACCGCAGGCGGTAGTAACCTCTCGGTGAACAAGGCCGGCGTCACACTTCTCGATGACGCTTGGCATCATATTGTCGTCACACTGGATCATACTAACGAGACAGGCGCTATATATATCGACGGCGTGGATCAGAACGCGACTGTGACTGAAGCTGGCCCAGTCGCTACCGCTTTCGCTGATTACGATGAGCCTGCCCTTGTTGGGGCAAACAACCCCAACGGTGCCACCACCGATGAGTTCTGGTTCAACGGATCTCTCGACGAAGTCGCAATCTATCTCAAGCAGCTTGGCGCCAATGATGTGTTTCGGCATTTCACACGTGGAACGGAGGCCACCACCTTCGACATCGACCTAATCGACTGGGCTTTCCGTCCTAACGGCGACGTCAACACCAACCCGGTTCCTTCGCTGTGGGCTGATAGCCGCAAGATTGCCACCATCGCGTTTCACCGCAACCGCTTGGTGCTGGCTGGCGATGAGAATATCGTCTTCTCTCAAGCGGGTGATTTCTTCAACTTCTATCTAGGCGACTTCGACAACATTACTGACGCGGACCCGATTGACATTGCGTTGTCTGCTGACCGCGTGACGTTGGTTGACAGTGTCATCCCATTTAGAGACACGTTGGCGATCTTCACTAAGGCCGGGCAGCAATTCGAGTTGAGTGCACCGGAGAATCTCACACCTACAACGGCTGCTATCACGCCTACGACTGCCTATGACACTCTCGAAGGCGTACAGCCAGCTATTCTGGGCAGCTTCATTTACTTTGCGGCAAAGACTGAGCCAGGCGTCAACCTCTTTGAATACACATTCCAGGAGAGCCAGCTTGCCAACGCCGCTGCGAACGTATCTTCACACGTACCCAGCCTCTTGCCCGCTACGGTACATACGATTGTGGGCGCCGCCAACTCCAACACAGTGATTCTGCTGGATGGCGATCACGGGATGACTCTGTTCGTCTATTCGTTCTTCTGGTCTGGCGAACGCAAGGTGCAGTCTGCGTGGTCTAAGTGGAGTTACGCCGGGGACAAGATATTCGACATTGCCATCATCGGCGATGATATGTGGATGATGATTCGTAATGGAACTCGTACTGACTTTGTTCGTCAGCCCTTGGACATCGACACAGACGACAGCCCGTACTCACTTCATCTGGATAACCAAGTAACGGTTACAGGTGTTGCCTCTGGTGCAGATACCAATTTCGACTACACGTTTGCAGAGACGGACTATGACACGTTGGTCTTGGTGTTGGGCGGCGATGCTGGCGATGCGTTCCAAGAGGCCGCTGGCGTTCTCGAACAATCCAGTTCACAAATCTTGAAGCTGATAGGTGACAACACTCAGACAACGGCAGACGGTGGTGTTGTCGGTATTGGCTTCACTTCGTCCTTGCGGCTCTCTCGACCGTTCCTTAAGGATCGTGAAGGCTTGGCCCGGTTGGATGTAGTCCTGATGCACAGAGCGTTGAGTATCCATCACACCAACACGAGCCAGTACACCATTCGTTTGAACGCCGTGAGCGATTTCGATGAGACATTCACCCCTGTTGACGGCAGCACTGTTGAAGCCGAGGGCGACTACCGCACCTTAGTTACAGGTCTCTCGACAGGTACGACTATCGACATTCTTGATACCACAGCCAAGCCCATGGCCATTGTATTAGCAGAACATACCGTTACCTCCCGACCTCGAAGTTCATAGGAGACCCGCATGGGAGCCGAGCCTATATCTCTCACGACTGCGTTAATCATTGCAGGCGCAAGCGCGGCCGTTAGTGGCGGTACAGCGATAACATCCACAGTACTGCAGAATCGTGCCCAACAGGAAGCGGCTGACGCTCAATCTGCCCTAGCTCGTCAGCAGGCTCGGCAGTTGATGACCGTAGCACAGCAGAAGGCCCAGATCGAACGTGGCAAGAAGATCAATGAAGGCAATTTGGTTCGCTCTCGATTGCGTGTGGCCGCGGGCGAATCTGGCATTGGGTATGGCGGGACGTTTGAAGCTCTGATGCGTCAGATCGACTTCGATGCTTCTTCCAATGTAGCCATCGTGGAACAGAACCTTTCCAACCGTCTCAGTTCGATTCGGCTTGGCGAAGCGTCTCAACTTGCTTCGCTGACTGCGATACCGGATAGCCCCATATTGGCAGGGCTGTCCAGCGGCGTTCAAGGCTTTTCCACGGGTCTGTCTATTGCCTCTGCTGCCGGTTCATTGCAAGGTGCCGACAATCCGGCTCCAGAGGCTCCCTTCCATATTAGACGAGTTGAATAGCGAGGAGTATCCATGTCCAGAGCCCCTACAGGCGTCGGCAACGTCCGTGTTGGCGTTACCGAAAGCATTGAGCAACAAGGCCAGCAATCCATACGTGCACGGCGCCAGAGCAATCAAGCTGCTCAGATACGCCAGTTTGTGGCCAGTTTGGGACAAGCGGCTGTCGGCACGCTGCAGACTGTAGCTGCAAGCCGGATTCAGCAGGATACGGACGCTGCGTTTGAAGCACAGGCCAAAGGGCTACGGCGTCCGGTATTCCGAACCAAAAAGGTGGCGGATCAGTATGACGCTGGCGATGCGACCACGACCGCATTGGCGTTGAACCCATCTGAGGTTGATATTCAGCCAGGCGAGAGCATTGGGGATGCGTTAGCACGCTTCACTGCCGAGCGTTATGGCGAGATGACAGACGTGTGGAAAGCGAACTTCGTGAAGCACGCTCAACGCAGCGTCGTCAATCACCACACCAACCTGATGCAGACGGAGCAAAAGAATCTCGGCAACGAAATGCTTCAGCAGCAGATTGGTATAACCATCGCCACAGTTCCCACTGAGGGTGTGACACCTCAAGTTATTTCCGGCTGGGAGACGGCAATCGAAGTTGCCCGTGCTGCTAACATCAAAGAAGACGTGATCTCCCAAGCGGGTGTGGACGCTGCGGAAGCCTTGGCCACGAGAGGCGACGTGAACGGTGTCACAGAACTGGCCAAGATTTTTGGCGGCCGGAGAGTCGCTGACTTTGATCGCATAGCCCAGGATGCCAAGGCGACCAAGCTGTTCCAAGACAACGCCGAGTCTATCCGCCTAGCTGAGACATTGGATGACCTTTCCGTAGTGAACAAACGCACCACCGACTTGGCCGGCAGTGATGATCTTCCTGAAGGAACCAAGTTGCGGTTAGATTCATTGGCCGATGCGAAAGAAGGCGAGATCAGGGCTGCGCTCGCCCAGCCGACCAAAGACCTTGTCAGCCAGTTCGCTATAGGCAACTCTGACATGAGCCGTTCCCAGATAGAGGCTCAATTGCGGGCCGACGTAGACAGTGGGAACATGACCCCTGACGACGCACGCAAAGAGTTCAATAAGCTGGGTGGTAGTGACGTTAAGCTGCGGAACAAAGCCACGATTAACGCGAAACTGACTGGGCAAAGCTCTCAGCCTTTATCGTCACGGCTTGACGCGGACTTCATGGAGATCATGGATTCTACCAACGGCAGCAATATTCCTGGCCGCGTGGATACGATGACTAAGGCAGAGCGTGTGCCTAAGCAAGAGCAAGAGCGTATTGAACTGAACATCATGGCTCAGGACGCGACCGCTGTGGGCGGTGCACTTCTTGAATATGGCCTGTTGCGCACTAGTTTCCCTGCCGGCGCCGACGCTGTCTTGAGTGGCATGGACGAGACTGCTGCAATCCGCGTCATGGCATTTGACACCATTGCTGAGCGTGACGGACTGGATATGACGAATCCCAATGTAGTGCAAGCTCATGCAGCGACATTCGCACAGACGGCGCAGAACCTGGAACTGCCGGCAATACGGGATCAAGAGATTATCAATTTCAACTGGGGCGTGTGGTTCCCCGGCATTGATCCAGGCGCGAAAGATGCTCAAGGCAACATACCGTTCACCACGGCGAACAGCCAGCTTAGAGCCATTGTTATCCAAGAGATGAACAGGAGGACGGGCAACGCGGTTGCAGTAGGGAATGTCCGCCTGGGCGACGCTTCGGTGTCAAGCGACATCTTGGACAACATGTTCAAGTATTTCAAGTCATTCACCGCTTTAGAATATCCGGCACAACTTGCGGCCGATAAGTCACGAGACATGGCCTTGCGCGTTGCCTATCGGGGTCTGCGGCCCGTGACGTTCGGGAACTTCGTTTACGATCTTGGCGGCGGTCCTGAAGTATCGCCGTCCTTTGGCAATACGTTGCAGAACTCTCTTATCGCCGAACTGGACGCCGCTGGCTGGGCAGACCCAACGGGCAGTGCACGTGACTTCGCTCCGCGATGGGTTCCGACGGAAGGCGCCTACGGATTCATAGGCAGCAAAGGCGTGAACATAGGACTCCCGTTGACGCTCACTGAAGCTGGTAAGACCCGCCCCGTTGTTGTGGAAGCCAATGACACGACTGGTGAGGGATTCAAGAAGGTTGACCTGACGCCTCTGACTGAGATCATCGAACCCACAAACATCACCGGTCAGCCGGCGACACGTCCTTTGACCAAAGAAATTGCTCGTCAGATATTCCAAGAGATGGGCACTGTAGAGGCTGCGCGTGCCCGTGCGCGTGAGCTTGGATACGTATGGGGTGAAGAATGACTGACATCTTCGATCAAGTTGCGCTCGAGGAACCCAATGTTCCACGGCCCGATATCTTCACCGATATTGCTGCTGAGTCTGAGCAGGGCCAGCACTACGCCGATATGCGCACGGAACTGGATCGGTCTCCCAAGGTCGGCACTCCGCCGCTGCTGGAAGAACCCCCAAAGCCTATGCCCCGGACAATGGCGTCTTATCGTGGCATTGCACAGTTTATGGTGCAGACCGATGTGCAACCAACTGAGGCATTCGACGGGTTGGTACGTAGGCCGGAAGCGACCGCAATGGAAGTTGGCGCTCATGGTGGATTCCGTATTTTGGATGAGTCCGAACGCGAATCATTTCTCCAAGCTTATCTCATTGAGTCAACCAAGCAGGCGTTGATTCGTTCTACACGTACTGACCAACCTCGCTCTCTTGTTCGTGACAGGGCGCTGTTAAAGTCTCTGCCAACTGCATTCGTTCAGGCTATCGAACGCGAGGTGGCCTTTGAGCAGGAAGCCGCAATGAAAGCATTTGATCGCGGAGCCCCAGGACGATTCAGAGGTGGCGTTGGTGCTTTGGGTGCGGCGATACAGTCTGCTCCGGTGATCGGAACTCCACTAGCTGGCGTTTTCAGCGCCGAGTTGGACATAGCCGGGCTTGCTGCTCGCATTCTCGGCCAAAGCGATCTGGCGCAAAAGTTGTTCACTGCATCCACTGCTCTTGAAGCCGGTGCCGCGGGAGAGGCTGCCATACCACGCAGTGTGGTTACAGGCTTGATCGAAGAAACTGTCGGAGCAGACCCAGGAGCAATTGCTAGCGTAGGACGAGGGGTCACTCGCTCACTAACCAAAGTGTTGGCTGCCGGTAAAGCTGGCGGAGCGTGGGCTATCATCGGTCTTATGACAGTAGACCGCGCCAATCAGGCATTTGGATTTGCTGTAGAGGAGGGGTTGTCCCCTGAAGCTGCGCGTGACTATGCGTTGAGAGCGGGACTGATCGAAGGTGCCATCACTACTGCATTCCAAGTTGCCGGCGCCGGTGGTCTGGAAAGTCTTTATCGTCAATCCGCTGCATCTGGCGTCAAAGCGGCTACGAAGGCTGTAGGTGTAACCCTCCTGGCTGAATTGCCTGAGAATCTTATCATCGAAGCGGGCCAGGCTATCAATGACGAGATGAGTGGTCTGGACCCAGAGGCGCTTACCTACGAGAGCCTGCGTAATAGAGCCGCCAGTACCACGGTTTCCACTATCGCCGGTGTCATGGCGCTCAGTGCAGGTAAGGTCATACGGTCTAGACAGATCGGACTGGACAATGTTCAAGCTGCCAAAGACATGCGGCAACAGCTTGCTCGGCACATCCCTGGTTTCAAGCCAACAGAGGCAGAACTTGTCTCGATCATTGTAGATGCCCGCGTGATTGTAAGCGAATCCAACGGCGCTCTCGGCCTGAACAACGTCGTAGAAGGTCTGATCGGTCGTAAGCTTGAAGCCGACATGCGTGCCCAGCTTGCCAAGAACCCCGATATTGACATCGACGAAGAACTGGGCGCCGGTCCTACCCGTGTGCTTGAATCCCAGTTGCCGTCTTTCGATGACATACCTGGCACTGGTCAAGTCGATGACCAGGGCATGGCCATGGAACAACTGTTGGATACATGGCTCGCACGTCGTGATGTACGAATGGCTGGCGCCTATGCGGATCGGATTTCTGCTGTTGACGAACTCAACACGACCCTTGCGCGATTAGGCAAGAAGGGCGTCGAGATCAAGTTCAACAACGCTGTCGAAGATATGCAGCTATTCATCGACCTCAAACAAGCTGACTTGGAGAGCCCTGAAGGTCCGAGCCAGATGGAGTTGTTTGGTGACAAGCTCACTCCCTTACAACGGATTCGTGTTCGTAATGCGGAGAACCTTCACCCCGATCTTCAAGCATTGGCCGACCGTATTTCTGACAACGCCAAAGGCTATGCTAAACTGGCCCAAGAGGCTGGTATCCGCATCAACATCAAGGACAACTTCGCTCACCGTATATGGCAATTCCCAGAAGACGGTAATCCTGAAGGTAGCCGCAATCCTGCTCGGTGGCTTCGCAGCAAGTTCAGCCGCACATCCAACTCTGCCAAACAACGTACACTGTCTTCGATTCTCGATGGCTGGTCAAAGGGCTTTGAGTTGCGTGTCCCCAACCTGATCGAGTCCAATTTCATCTCTGTGGAATCGACGGCTCAGGCCATCGAAGATCGCAACGTGATTCTGACTGGCAAGAAGCTGGGTCTCCTGACGACCTCTCCCCCCAGAGGCGAAAACTGGGTACAGATTCAACATCCGAGTTTCTATGACATTGTCCGCGTAGGCGCAGGTGAAGCCCGTGGTCGCACCATCTGGACTGATACTGAAACGAGTCAGATATTCACACGAGAGCGAGTCTTCGCAGAGCCAAAGCTCGCTAAGGCTTTGAACAACATCCTGAACGAATCTGCTTTGAAGGGCATCCCATTTGTCGATGCAGCGTCCAGGGCCAATTTGGCTATCAAGCATTCGATACTCTCTCTCGGGCTCTTTCATCACCAAGCATTCCTGCGTTCTTACATGCTGGCTTCTCATGGGCTGGACCCAGTGGGAGGTTACCGGGCTGGTCGCAAGGCAATGAAGAACTTCACGCCCATGTTTCAAGAAATGGTAGCTGGTGGTATGACTACGGGGCGTGAATCCATGCGGCAGGACTTCACCACCATCGACGCCGCACATGATGGGATTGTTGCCAAGGTTCTGGGGACTACCAAAACAACTGATGCTGCACGAAAGGCGTTTCTACGATTCCGGGAGTGGAACACGAACGTCTTGTTCAACAAGCTGGGAACATACCTGAAAGTCAACGCCGGTTTACTTGAATTCACCGACTTGCTTACACGCCACGACGCCGCATTACAGGCCGGCACCATCAAGCGAGGCGATCTTGCCAAGCAAGCGGCCAATCTGGTGAACGACGATTTTGGTGGATTGAACCTAGCCCGGCTAAGGCGCAACAAGACCACTCAGCAAGTGTTGCAACTCTCACTACTTGCACCTGACTGGTTTGAGTCCAACTTCCGTATGTTCTTCAAACAATTCAAGCCTGGACAGGAGACCGCTTTATACCGTCGGGCCAATGCTCGCGTAGCAGTTCGCGGCGCCGTGTCGATGATCGTTGCCAACTACGTGATGAGCGCATTTGATGACGAAGATTTCGTGCAGCGATACCAGACCGCTTGGAAAGAGGGCGACATGCGTTGGATGCAGGTTGACATCACACCCATCTGGAGAGCGGCACGCAAAGCGATGGGTAAGGATGCCACCCGGCGCCGCATGTATTGGAACCTGATGGGGCAGTTCCTTGATCCTACACGTGCGGCCCAGCCGTTGATTGAGTCTGTGATGGACCCCGAGGCCGCCCCAGACAGTCTGCGGTTCGCCAAAGGACGTATGAGCGTTTTAGGCCGTATTGCTGTGGACGCCTTCACAGGTACAAATTACCGAGGCAACGAGTTCTCTACGTGGCGTGAGTTGCTGGCCATAGACGACAAGCCTACCGTGAACGGCTTCAACGGTGAGGATTTCTCGTCCTTCTCCCCACAGTCAGATACCGGCCCACGTTTGACAACCGGCATTCAGATTGGTCGAGGCGGGCTTGCACTTGAACAATTGCCTTCCTTTGGCGTGAATACGGGTATCCAGAGTTTGCCGATCTCCATCCAATCCGGTGGTCAGGTGATCTTTGGTGAGATGGATGAAATGGAAGCGGTATTCAGAGCATTCGGGTTTGGTGTATCAACAACCCGCGACCTCAAGACCACTGGTCCGCAATTCCCTGGCCTCATCAGCGACACACAGGAGTAACCAATGGCCAAACGAAAGACACAACCTGAAGTTCAGTGCGCACTGGATGAAGCATTGGACCGTCAGTTGCTGGACATCATTGTAAACGGTCGGCTGGTAATCGGCCCGGACGGGCACATCGTCAAAGACGACGACAACAAGCCCATCTTTCGCCCCGCCTCAGCGGCTGATTTGAATGCCGCGCGTGGGCGATTGAAGGACTTGGGAATAACTAAATTGGTCCTACCCGGCTCCGTTACCGACACCCTTGCAACCCAACTGGGCTTAGAGCCTGGAGAAGACCCCGTGAAGAACTACAAGCTCCCTGAACTGGACATGGAAGGGGAGGATGCAGCGTCAGGGTAATTCCAACACTTCCCTTACGGAGACAGACTGAATGGCAACTGACACACTCACCGAGTCTGACGTTGCCGCAAAAGCATACGCCCAACACCTACACGACTCGTTCTGCTTCTTTCTGTTCCGGCTTTTCTTCTACGTCGGGCTCCCTGAGCCGTCTTTGGTTCAGTATGACATTGCCCTGTGGCTGGAAGCTGGACCGAAGAAACGTGTGGTCCGGGCATTTCGCGGCATTTCCAAGACCTGGATAACGCTGGCTTATATCTTGTGGCGCCTTTACCGAGACGAGAACGAACGCATCTTGCTTGTCTCTGAATCTCAGGGTCATGCACGCAAGAGTTTGCACCTTGCCCGGCGGTGGATCGACCTCGTACCGTTCCTGAACCACTTACGCCCGACGCCACACTCCCGCCAGCGTGACTCAGCCGACTGCTTTGACTGTGGGGCGTCTAATTGGGATCGTCAGCCGTCAGTGTCTGCCTACGGCATCACAGGGCAGATTACAGGCTGCCGTGCAACGCTCATCATCCCGGATGACTGTGAGACCGGCGAGAACACAACCACGCTCGACCAGCGGCAAAGGCTCCGGGAACGAGTTGCCGAGTTTGAGTTCATCCTGCTGCCAGGCGGTGACATCGTTTTCTTAGGCACCTGCCATCACGAGGACACGCTGTACGATTATCTGGCAGAACGCGGATATGCACTGCGGACATGGCCATCCAGATACCCTTCACAAGACATGGCAATCCCTGGCGTGGCGCCCACGCTGCTGTCTCGAATCGCCAAGGGTGAATCCAAGGTTGGTGACCCGGTATGGCCGGAACGGTTCACAGATGAACTGCTGATGGAAATGGAAATCAAGACGGGTCGCACTAAGTTCTTGATGCAAATGATGTTAGTGAGCAACCTCGCTGACGAGGACTTGTACCCATTGCGCTGTGGCGATCTCATTGTACTGGATGTACACCGCGATAAGGGACCGTCTGAGCTTTCCTGGGGTACTCACAACAGCCGCGGACCCACCGTAATCGAGGATATGCCGTCGCTTGGTTTCGGCGCTGACGCCTTCCGGGCGCCAGCCATGATCTCTGATATGTGGCTCGACTTCGTTGGCGGTAAGGGATTCATAGACCCTGCCGGCGGCGGTAAAGGCAAGAAAGCCGACGAAATGGCTTGGGCCGGCGTCAGCCAGCTTCACGGCTATTTGTTCCTCAAGACCGTTGGAGGCACCAAGGGCGGGGCAACGTCTGAGAACTTAGAGAAGATAGTGGAGGATTTCCGACTTCACGGGATTACCGAGCTTTTCATAGAGACGAACTTTGGGGGGGATATGCTCATCAAGCTAATCTACCCGGTAATTCAGAGATTAGCTGTGAAAGCTGGTGAAGACGACAGATTCCCCCATGGCTGGGGCTGCAACGTCGAGGGCGTTCATTCTTCCGGCATGAAGGAACAACGGATCATCCAGACCTTGGAACCCGTGATGAACTCGCATAGGCTCGTCGTCAACCGTCAAGTTGCTGTCGATAGAATACTTATGTACCAAATGACACGCCTGACGCTCCAACGCGGCTGTCTGGAGCATGATGACCGCATAGACGCTGTTGCCGGCGCCGTCGCCCAGTTCCGTGACGTACTCGACCAGGACGCCACCCAGATGACCCAAAGACGCAAGAGAGCCCAGTTCGAAGCAACACTGGCTTTCTACGCCAATATGAGACGACCCACCGGCGCCAGATGGTTTCACCATTGACACAACTCCCAAGTCAGGATATGATTCTCGCGTCCTAGTCCGGGAAACAGGAGACATTCCATGGACGCCCAGCACATCGCAAACATGAAAGCCGCAAAAGACGACGCTCCCACCATCGAAGAACTTCTCGAACAGACTGTTGAGGGCATGCCTCCCAAGCAGTCAGACGCCGTCAAAGAACGGTTTGACGAGATGCCCACCACCGCCCAGCGA
>SDBS01001189.1_pt1 | contig 26581 bp, 12 predicted proteins | sample 2277091 | NCBI WGS metagenome assembly SDBS01 (sample SAMN10404972, study PRJNA504765) | marine sediment metagenome | isolation source: marine sediment core GS10_PC15, 163 cmbsf | place: Arctic Ocean: Southern Knipovich Ridge | collected 2010
AAACCCATTAATGATCTCCGGCTCAGTGATAAAGACCTCAACGCAAGCAAAACCATGAATACCCATTTACATATCCTTGAGGCCTACACCAATTTGTACAGGGCATGGAATTGCGCTGAAACTGAAAATGCCCTTGAAAACATCATTCGTTTGTTTATTGAGCGGTTTGTTGATTCCCACAGTAATCATCTTCAACTGTTCTTTGATGATGACTGGAACCTTAAATCAGACCTTATCTCATACGGTCACGACATCGAATGCTCCTGGTTACTTTCCGAGGCGGCTGAATTGCTGGGTGACATAGATCTCACCCCTAGCGTAAAACAGATCTCGGTTAATATCGCCATGCAAAGTTTTACAGGACTGGACAAAGACCATGGCCTGATGTACGAATACTTTCCCTCCGAAGACCGCATCGATACTGACAAACATTGGTGGCCCCAGGCCGAGGCCATAGTTGGTTTCCTTAATGCATATCAGTTGAGCGGGGAAGATATATTTGCCCGTAAGGCATTGGACAGCTGGGAATTTATCAAAAAATACATGATAGACCACCGGGAAGGTGAATGGTTCCTGAAGGTGGACAGGGAAGGTCTTCCTTACCCGGATGATGAAAAAGCAGGTTTCTGGAAATGCCCTTACCACAATGGCAGGGCATGCATGGAAATTATTAAAAGAACCTCAAAGTGATTCTTTCAATTGCCTTAATCCTTCGAGGTTGCGCTTAAGGACTACCCTGATATCTTCACCGTCGGTATGTCCCAGGATTCCCAGTGGACCCGTGTAACCGGATTCCTTTATAACCTTCAGCATACTTAATTCCCGGTTACCCTGGCCAAGGGTTATTATCTTAGGTCCTCTCTTCCGCATTCCATTGATATTTACGGCAGAGAGATAGGGCATCATTCGGGCAAAATCTTCCCTGAAATGACCGATGCGATGGTGCCCGTGGTGAAAATTATAGACTATCCTTATTTTATCGGAACCAATGGCTTCAATGATCTGTATCAGGTTTTCGGGTTCCCCAAACCAACCGCCGTGGTTATACAATGCCAGTGTACAACCAATTTCTTCCGCTTTTTGAAGGATCTCCCGGACGGCATAAATGGCTTTCTGAAGGCTTTCCCCATCTGAATTGCCATCATAATAGGATTCTGGAAAACTTACCCATAATTCGGTCCGGGTACCCGTCTTTTTCAGGGATTCAAGGATGAATTCATTCGATTTGTCCAGTAAGCCATCGCTGCCACCCTGTACCCAGAACCATACTGCCCTGAGTTCAATCCCGTGCTCCTTAAGGACGTTTATTTCTTCAACGAAGGAAGGAAGGTGTTCTTCCCGGTAATCATAGGCAAGCTGGGAAATACCCAGTTCATCCAACATGTCTGCACGTTCTTCGGGGGACCTCCCCACCGCATCGAAGGGTACGATACACCAGGCAATCAGGTTTTCCTTGTCAAAAATATCCGTGGTACTTGCCTGTTTTTTATGCTGACAGCCGGAGAGTATTGCCAGTAAAATAAATAATGATAGAATTTTTCTCATCATACGGTATTTAATTATCGGTTGAATTATTATGCTATTTCAAATTGGAATTGCTTATAAAGGCAATCCTTTTGCTGTCCGGGGACCAGCTGGGCACGTTAATACTTCCCTGTCCGCCGTAAACATAGGCGATAACCTCAGGTTTGCCCCCCGAAACAGGGAGCTTCCTCAGGTATACCTGTTTGTAAAATGGATGGTCATCTGATTTTACCTCTTTCTGAAATGATAAGAATACCATCCAACGGCCATCGGGTGAAATATGGGGAAACCAGTCATTGTATTCATCAAAGGTAATTTGTTCCTGGTTGCTTCCATCGGGATGCATTCTCCATATTTGCATGGTGCCACTCCGGTTCGAATTAAAATAGATATACTTACCGTCCGGCGAATATTCTGAACCATCATCAAGGCCGGGGGCATCTGTCAGCCTGATCTCATCCTTTTTATTTACAGAAATTTTGCATATGTCGTAATTTCCATTTCTTCCCGCGGTATAAGTGAGATATTCACCATCCGGTGACCAGCCATGCAGATAGGAAGGTCCCAATGTTGTAATTCTTTCCGGAATACCTCCACTTAAGGGCATAGTGTAAATGATGGACCGGCCGCCTTCCTCTTCTGCATGATGACTTATCCCCAGTTTCTTCCCGTCGAAGGATATGACATGGTCATTATTGTTGCTGGTGGCAAAACCGGAAGGGATGACTTCCGGGATCCCGGATTCCAGATCGAAACGATATAGGAGTCCCTCGCTATTATAAACCAGGAACCTGCCATCGGGCGACCAGTTGGGGGCCTGGAGAGACAAAGATGAGCGGTAGATCACTCTCCGCATTCCTGTCTCAAGCTCAAGGATCTCGAGCTTACTCCCCAGGTAGTCTTTATAGGGAATCAAACCCTCCCAGGCAGGAATGACGATCCTGACATTGGAAAATTTAGCCTTTTCCATCACAGTGTTGTCATGCGAACAGATAAACAATCCCACATAGACTTCATCTTCGAGATCCAGGTCCTCAAGGACAATCGTATCAAATGGTTCCCCCGCCCGGGCAGTGGATAAGATATACTGACTCCCTCGCCGTTCGAGTTGGAGTATATCGGGGGCCCAGGCCTCGGATTTTTTTTCTTCCGTCATGCCGCCCTTTTCTCTTCTGAATTGAATTGATGTAAGCCCGTCACCGTGAACCACCCCGTTTACATGGGGAACATCTGTGCCAAGACTACTCCGGATCATCAAACCCATCTTACGGTGCGCATTCACCCCCTGCCCGATAAATTCAATCCGGGCCCTGATGATAAAATCACCGGATAACTTTGTCCATGCAAAATGAAACTGGTCCTTGTCAAACCACATGTTCTCACCGGAACCTTCCAGGTAATAAACCTGGTTATCAGGGCGATATTCCATATTGCCTTCAAGGTTGCAGTCCCCTATGTCGCCATGATGCTCAAATATTCCCAGTGTCGTTTGTCCAGCAGATAGAGTGCTCAAACCAGATAAAATGAAGATGATTGCTGACCTTGGTTTCAAAAGTAGTAATAAATAATTTTTCATAATGTTCACGCGGGTTTGTAACCACAATAATAACTCCTTCCGGGACTATTCTCTAGAATAATTCTGAATAACGCAACAGATGGCATTCAAATTCGCAATATTTTTTCTGAATCTCAATTTTTTTTTCTATATTATCTAATTCTTATTCTACTAAAACCTTTGGTTCTATTCTAAGATAGGATAGATAATATGTATAACAATGAATATCAATACAATAGATTTGTTTGCTGATTTTTTCACATTTATTTGACTATGTTTTCATGTTAAATTATGTGAGTATTTATACAATATCCACAATAATCACCTGTAATAAAGAATCATATGTAGTTATCTATCCATTTTTAGAATATAGCCAAACCTTTTATTAACCAAAACAAAAAGATTATGAAACTAAAACTTCTACTTTTCACTCTCATTGTATCCTGCGGCATTATGACCGCCCAGGATACTGTCCGTTCACTGATCATCACAGAGGTCAGTCTATGGCGGGCAGACGACTCATATATCGAATTTACGAATATGGGTGATTCGGCATTGCATCTTAAAAGTTTTGAGTTTGGCAGGCTCGATCCCTGGACCGAACCCTGGAACACGAGTGCCAACAATCGTTTTATGTTGCCGGATACCGTGCTCCAGCCGGGTGAAACATTTTTGATCGCTACAGTACTCGACTTTAATGACGAACAGTACAAGATTCAGAAAGCAAAATTTGGTTATTCGCCTGACTACCAGGAACATATGAACCATCCGATCCGGTGGGAAATTGCAGACATGCAAATTCATATAGCTGAACCCAACGGGGATGAAACAGACAGCATATCCAGGATTGGAGACCATGATTATTCCAATACCATGATCACCTGGGGCGGACGGGATACCTGGTTCCTTGTCTATTATCTGCCCGCCGGAGATTCGGTCCTTATTGACCAGTTCAACGGCATTTTTACTGAGGCTAATGGAACCCGTGTGGATGGTGCCATAGACGTGGCAGGTGTAACGGATGCCACCAACAACACCATCCTGATGCGTAAGTTCACCATCAAAACCGGGCAGACTGATTTCAGCCTGGCCAGGGGAGAAGACCTTGAAGAATCGGAGTGGATGCCGGTCCCCCGACTGAATTTCGACTGGCCCCCTGTCCAGATGCCATTCTGGACCATGGGAAACCATGGGGCTTACAATCTCGATGATACAACGCTCACATCATCAACGGTTGATATCAACTGGACCGATTCCATCATTACGGTGCCATGGGGTACCAGGAACAATGATTCAGTTATGATGCAAATGGACAAAACGGAAGGTCTTGCCTGGCATTATGATTATGCCGAAACCCATGAGGACTCGGCATTTGTATCGGCCCGTACCGGTGACATCCTTACCGTTTATGCATGCGGAGATGACCTTGACTGGATAGCATTCAATATCATGGTGGCAGCCCCCACAACAGGTGAAAACAGGGTTGTACCCAAAATGACAAAAGACGACGATGGGTGGTACGACGGAGGCTTTGTACCCTATATAGTAACGGACGGGGAAGTCATGGATTCCATCCTGGATGTCCCGTTTGGCACCCGTGTTGACTCTCTGTTGAAATATCTTGAAAAGCCATCAAATGCTGAGTGGGAAATTGTCTGGGTAGACGGTAACGAAAGGACCGATCTCATGCTGGGGGACAAGCTCAAGGTAACAGCAGAAAACAGTTCCGTAAAGGAATATTATATCGAATTATATGAGTACAGGGAGGACCGCAATGCCTACCTGAGTTCAATCACCTGGCCTGATATTCCTGATTACTACAGGGACCTGTTCGGCTGGATAGGAGACACCATCCCCAACTTTGTAAATACGGTCGGGGACTACAAGGTCCAGGTTCCATGGGATGTTGTAGGCATTCCCGCACTGGTAGCCAAGACTGAGGCCCTGAATGCAACGTTGGAGGTGCAGAGGGCTACAAACCTTGCCGGATCGGAAGCTGATAGAACGGCCACATTTACCTCCACAGCCGAAGACGACACCACGGTGCTCGAATACAATGTACTTCTTGAAAAGCAGAGGAAGTTAACCGACGTCCAACCATGGATTACTGAACCTTTCTTCTCACAGGTTGTCTGGCAGGACCAATGGGCCAATGATTTCCTTGAAATTTGCAATCCCGGCACCGATCCCCTTGATCTGAGTCAGTACATGCTGGTATTCATACAGACTACCAACCCGGCCACAGCCATCCAGGCTTACACAGTAGACACGCTCTGGGGGGATCGCTACGGGAAATACATTCCCGGATACAAGTGGGTAGATGAAGCAACCTGGCCGAGTAACCCGGGATTCGCTGTCCAGGACCTGAATGTGAATGCCCTGGTAATGCCCGGCGATGTATTTGTGATCGGTGATATACAGGAAGGCCAAACTGGTAATAGCGGTTATCCATGGTGGGCAAGCGAGCAATGTGATATTTTGTTCCAGGATAATCCATGGAATGAAGAAGTGGGCAGCTGGAGCGCCTTGCAGCGTTGGCACGGTTACCATTATTATATGTTCAAAATTCTGAACGATTCCATCCATGACGGTTTGAAGGCTGCAAACGATCCCAATGATTTTGAACTGGTCGAACACTGGGGAATGGACACAGACGGTGATAATTGGGTAATCGGAGGTGTAGAGGTTGGACAGACCACCGGCTATACAAGGAAACCAGCGTTTTACGAACCAACCCTGGGATACCCCAGTGATTCATGGGGTACTGACGAGGAAAGCAGCGAGTGGCTCATGGTCAACAGACCTTATTACCAGGCCCTGAATGTTGGATGGCCGAACGAGATTCTGCTTATTTGCGACGGACTCGGTTCCCACTTCCTGGATGAGGTAACCATTTACAAGTCCACCGTTTCCTCCACAAGCTACCTTGTAGATGATGGCTATCAGGGCGAACTATTAATCAAGGGTGTTGTTGATAGCACTTCCGTTGACGCCTTCCTGTTAAACATCATCAAGGCAAATGTGGACCAGGCACTTACCCTGATTTCTGCAACAAGCGGACTTGAACTTACCGGTACAGATTTACTTATAGACGGTGATACACTTAGCGTACTTTCAGCGGACAGTGTGAATACTACAAAGTATACACTCGATGTAACCGCTGATGGTTTAAGTGACAACGCCACCCTGACCTCAACGGCCTATACCATTACGGTAGATAGTACTACAGGTACTGTCAGCGGATTCCCGTACGGGACCAAGCTTCAAACCGTGGTTGATGGTGTAACGGTTCCGGACGGAGCATCCTTTAATGTGGTTGATCAGAACGATGCCTATGTATCGATGGTAATGCCGAATTTCGATACCATTTATGTAGATGTTGAGGTGACTGACCAGATATATTTTGAGGTCGTTTCAGAAAGCGGGGAAGTAACCATCCTCTACCAGCTGAAGCCAGATGCAGATTCAAGCGATGCGTTTGTAACCTCGACAGTATATATGGTTGACCAGATTAAGCTGTTGATTGACCTCCTGCCGCAGGGTACCAACGTGGGATCATTCCTGGGTAACCTTACACCCGCTCCGGGCGCATCGATGGAACTCATAGATAAGCTTGGGTATACCCGTGAAAGTGGGACTGTGGTGCAGGATGACAAACTGGTCGTAACCGCTGCGAATGGCGTAACCCAGGCTGTGTACTACATTTCTATGCTTCCTGAAGATGAAGGATTGAAATCTGATTACCTGGCCTATGTTCTGTCTGATGTTTACGACGTAGATCAGATCCAGTTGCATATAATAAGTAATCTAATATCAACGTCTACAACAGTTGCCGAGTTCCTAGGAAACCTTATTCCTGTTGAGGGAGCTACAACAACAGTACTCAATGCAAGCGGTTTTGAAAAGCCCGACGGTAACCTTGAGGTAGGTGATATTCTGCAGGTTACTGCAGCCAACGGGGTAACAGTAGCCTTTTATACCATTGAGAGCACTGTTTCAGTTGAGGATGTTGGCGATAACGGGATCCTGATCTATCCGAACCCAAGCCAGGGTGATATCAATATCTCCGGGCTGGAGATCGGCCACAGGATCCGGGTATTTAATTCCATTGGCAGACTGTTGCGTGATGTACCCGCATTCCAGAGCGAGGAGATCATCTCTCTGCAAAACGAGGCCAACGGAATCTATTTCGTCGTGATCAGTAAAGCTGACTCCATCGTTGGTCGTTACAAACTGATCAAACAATAGCAACCTTTAAAAAAAAGAGCCTGAAGATCAGGCTCTTTTTTTTTCCAATTTATGTATATTGCAGCGCCTTCCATGCAATATAATGAAAATGATACGCTGATGATTCTGAAGAGAAATTATATCCTGATCCTTTGTATTGTTCTGTCAGGGTTGTGTACGGTCACAAGGTCGCAGATCACTCCGCAGGAGGCAGTCATACAAATGCAGAAAGGGATCAATATGGGAAATACCCTTGAACCGCCCCTTGAAACCGGCTGGAACAATCCCGAAGCACAGGAATATTATTTTGACCTTTACAGGGATGCCGGCTTTGACTGTGTGAGAATTCCTGTAAGGTGGGATAAGCATACCGCAGTCCAGGGACCATACGCTGTCGATCAAACCTGGATGGACCGGGTGGAAGAGGTAGTGGACTGGGGATTGTCAAGAGACCTGTTTATCATTATCAATGCCCATCATGACGACTGGATAAAAGAAAATTACGACGACCCGGACATGCGTGCACGGTTTGACAGCATCTGGTCCCAGATCTCGGTAAGATTCAGGGATAAGTCCGAGAAACTCATATTCGAGATATTGAATGAGCCAAAAGGCCTGACCAAAAGCCAAAACGATGATATGCATCGGCGGATCATATCAATCATACGAAAAATCAATCCCACAAGGCTTATTATTTTTCAGGGGAATGAATGGGGCGGGTCAGACGAGCTTATAGCCGCTGAAATCCCGGATGATGATTATGTGATCGGTTCCTTCCATTCATATGATCCGTATCAGTTCGGACTCCTGGGCAATGGCACATGGGGTTCGGCACTCGATTTTAGCACCCTTGAAGCCAAATTCATAAGTGTAAAAAACTGGTCGGATGCCAACCAGGTCCCAGTTTTTCTGGGTGAATTCGGTTCCCTGAGAAGCTGTGATTACAATTCCCGGATGAAACACTATAAAGCCTATGTGGATTTTGCTCAGAAATACGGATTTGCATATTGTGTATGGGACAATGGTGAGAATGGCGATTTGCAGGTTTTGTTCAGGGCCGCAAAGAAATGGGATGAAGTAAAAGACATCCTGATCCATTCTACCTTAAAATCCCCAAGAAATCCAAAATTAAGCTTATTGCGGGATACCATCATTCATCTTACCTGGTCAAATGTACTGACCGATAACGACATTATTTACATCGAAAGAAGGACCACATCATCGAATTATTACAGGATCGCTGCCCTGAAAGGAGATACCAGCAGCTTCCATGATGTTTATCCATTCCCCAATATGTATTATTACTACCGGGTGATCGCCCATTATGACACGGGTTATGATGTATATTCCCACCCGGCCAGGATATTTATGCCCATCTATGTGCAAAAAGTAAGGGAACCATTCAATGGTGAGCCCGTGAGCATTCCCGGAACCATTGAAGCGGAAGACTTTGATCTCGGAGGGGAAGGCCTTTCCTATCATGATACCGATGGGATAAATATGGCGGGGGACTACAGGCCGGAAGAGGGGGTTGACATTTATGACCGGAACGGGGATGGTTTCCATATTGGAAACGCCCTGCCGGGGGAATGGTATGAATACAGCCTGAATGTGACAGACAGCGGGGAATACCTGGTCGATGTTTACCTTGCAGCCGTCCAGGGAGGAGGCAAATTCAGCATTCAAATCGGGGAGATTGAATCGGACACATTATACGCAGCTACCTCATACAGCTGGCTGGACACAAAAAGTACATCAACTGCGATGAATTTGAAAGCGGGTGAACATATCATGCGGTTTACCGTGATCGATAAGCCCCTGTTCAATATTGACAAATTAACTTTTAGCCTTGTTACATCAGGTACCGGACCCCGGGAATCTATAGGCGGATCCCTTACAGTATACCAAAATCAGAACCGTGAAATTATCCTTCATCTTAAAGGTGAAAAAACTATACAAACTGTTAAGCTGTACGATCTTAAGGGCTCACTTATATACTCCACAGCAGGGACCCGTCCCCTTATCTCCGCCATGTATATACCTGCAGGTATATACATTATACAGGCGGCAGGCGATGACCGGGTTTACTCTTCGAAAATATTGCTGAAATAACGTACCAATCAATAAAAAACCAGACAATGAAAGATCCAAAAAGACTGATCATATTTTCCATCTGTATCTTTCTGAATATTGCCTTTTCGTGGTCACAGCCGGTCAAGGAGCATGGAAAGCTCTCCGTGGAAGGCACCCATCTTATGGATGAGCACGGAAATGAACTCATGTTACAGGGGGTTAGCTACGGATGGCACAACTGGTGGCCGAGATTCTATAATAAGGAATCTGTCGGATGGCTGGCAGAAGACTGGAATTGCATGGTCGTGAGGGCTGCCATGGGTGTGGAGCCCGAAAAAGGTTACCTGAACTCACCCGAATGGTCCAGGAAAAAGACTGAAGCCGTCATTGAAGGTGCCATAGAAAATGATATTTATATTATTATCGACTGGCACAGCCATGGGATTCATACCGAAGCTGCAAAAGGCTTTTTTGCTGAGATGTCTAAAAAATACGGGGAATACCCGCATATAATCTATGAGATTTATAATGAACCGGTGGACGATTCCTGGGAAGAGGTGAAGTCCTATTCCATTGAAGTGATTGAATCAATAAGGGAATACGATCCTGATAACATCATCCTGGTTGGCAATCCGCATTGGGACCAGGACCTGCATATCGTTGCGGATGATCCTATAATGGGATATGATAACTTAATGTATACCCTCCATTTTTATGCTGCCGGGCATGATAAATCACTGAGAGACAGGGCAGATGATGCACTGAAAAGGGGAGTTCCCATTTTTGTATCGGAATCGGCCGGGATGAATTATGACGGGGACGGTCCCCTTGATTATGAGAAATGGGACCAGTGGATAAACTGGATGAAGAAAAACCGTATCAGCTGGGTAACCTGGTCCATTTCCGACAAGGATGAAACCTGTTCAATGCTGAGAACCACAGCCAGCTCAACCGGAAACTGGGATGAATCCGACCTCAAGGAATCCGGCATAAAAACCCGGGAACTCCTTCGTGCCGGGAATAAATAAGCAGGATACCTGTTTGATAACAATATCATTAGCAATCCCTTCGGAAACAATGTCCGGTTCCGGGTCGAAGAAATTTCTCAGTCGAAGTAATGAATGTACCAGTTATTCTCGTCCAGCAGGTAATTATAGATCTGTTCACGCTGGCCCGCGGGGAATTTGGCTGAAACTGCTTTGGCAAGGAAAGACGGATCATTGCGTCTCTTGGCCACACGCATGAGGTCATAGAAGCGTTCTCCTTCAAATGCCAGCTCCCTGGCCCTTTCATCGAGAATTTTTTCTTCAAGCAATAACTGTTTACCATGTAGATCACCGGCCATATCCCTGTATCCGATGATCTCATTGGTGAAGGGATCATGGATGAACTGTTCATTATTGATATGGATCCTGTCCTCATCACGTGTAAAGCCGACCCTGCCTCTTACGCCCAGCTCCGGTCTTGTGCCCAGCTCAGAATAGTTGCTGCCATCGTTTATAATACCCAATGCTTCGGTAGTGTATGTCCGGATAACATTGTTCAGCTCAAACTTCCACCATGTATAGACCTCGGCCATATAGAGGTGGATGCCGGCAGCACGGTATATGGGGAAATTGGCATCCTGGTCATACCGGTTTTTATTGATGGAATACTTGAGCACTATGGTATCCATCCCCTCCATGATATTGTTGACAGTACGGTAGTCCCCTTCCAATTTCATATTAAGCATTTCCTGCCATTCATCCGGTGTTATAAACCTCAAAGCGTCATTAATATATAAATAGCTGACACCATAACCGCGGTACCAATCACCCGGTATCCCGGGAAAATACATTTCCGTCAGCTCGGGATTTGAAGGATTGTAATTAAAGAACTGGAACCTCCAGACGGTTTCCCACTTCAGTATTGCTGGTCCGCTGGGCTTAAGCATATAATTGTGCGGGTTAAACGGTTCAAAAAACGACTGCAGCAGGTTTTGCTGAAAATTGGCCTTGTTGAACCAGATGGTAAAAATATGCTCCCTGTGGTCGATATTGGTAAATATATTTCTCCAGTTAAATTCTGCAAAGGCATTATCCAGGTGATATCTCCTGTTCGGGCTTGTATTGTACATGATGAAGTCGAAATGAGACTCGGCCTGCGCAAGGTCCCCGGCCGTCAGGTACATGACTCCCAGCAGGGCATGCATGGCATAGGTGTTCCATATGGTAACTTCCCAGGTATTGTCATTGTTTTCAATGGCATGGTTTACCCCAACCGCCTTGACTTCATTTTCAAGCTGATAGGTAAACATATCGATAATCAATGGCAGGTCATACAGCTGTTTCTCGAGGGTGATTGGCTGGTTATAAAGGGTATCGTTGTAATACCCGTCCGTTGCAAATTCTATGTATACACTATCGATGTAAGTCCCTGGTGAATTTACGAATTCCATGATCTCCTCGATGGTTGTCAGGGATTCATGGATATAGGGGACTTTCCCATAGATCTTTGCCGCTGTAAAGTAAGCCCAGGCCCGCATGCATAGCGCCTCACCATAGAGTCTGTCATAATTGGTGACGTCAACCGCGGGATTCAGAACCTCTGGATGCTCTCTCTCCAGAATTCGGATGAAATTATTACAGGCTGAAATGAGCTTGAAGAAATTAACCGGAGAAGCCCATTTGTTATCCCTGGATATATCGAAATTGTATATTTCAATCATATCCGCATCGGCATTTTCCGTGATGGTGAGCAGGTCTCCCCTTAACTCCCCGAGGATTACCAGTTGTTCAACGAGATTCTGCTGAAGGCCGTACAGGCCCATTTCCACTGACCGGTATTCATACCAGTCATCGTAAAGCATATCCTCGGTAATATCCAGTTCCTGAGGTGGATTAAAGAATTTTTCACAGGATGTAAATAATACCGAGAATGCAAGAAGGGATGATATGATGACTGAATATTTCATGTGTTCTAAAATCCAATTTTAATACCTGCGATGAACTGCCTGGGATGGGGCGTCAGCCCATAATCCACTCCCTGGTGAAGCTGGGTGTATGAATAGGCAAACTCCGGATCGTATCCAAGATAATTGCTAAGTGTATAAATATTATTTGCCGAAACATAGAATTCTGCATTATTGAAAGCCAGGAACCTGTCTGAAATACGGTAGCTTAATGTGATATTTTTTACCCGCATATAGGAACCGTCTTCAATCCAACGTGTCGAGAAATCAGCATTCCCCACCGGGTCTTCCCACATGGCCCGTGGAATATCCGTCTCATGTCCCTCATATTGCCAGCGGTTCAGGACGCTGGCGCTCTGGTTGGCCAGGCCTGCCATCTTTTCATTCTTGTAACGTACATAATTATATACATCATTTCCGTAAACGAAGCTGATAAATCCAGACAGGGTCCACCTTTTATAGGAAAAAGCAGTGGATATGCCACCAAAATATTCAGGCAGGGACGATCCGATAATGGTTTTATCGTAGTCATTTATGATGCCGTCTTTTTCTCCCGTGGGACCGGACATATCTTCAAAGATGGCATCACCTGCCTGAAATGGAATACCCCGCTCGTTAACGAGTCCCGCGTCAGCCGCAGCGGATCCCGTGGCATAAACTCCCTGATATATATAGCCGTAGAAACTATATGCCGGTGCCCCTGTCATATTAACCCTTTCTCCTCCGGGGATCTGGTAGACAATTTTGTCACCCTTGATTTCCGTGACCTGGTTTTTCAAGGCTGAGAGATTCGCCTGAATATCCCATTTGAAATTATACCCGTCCACAATCCTTAAAAAAGTATGGACTTCCCATCCCCGGTTATCCATGGTACCCCCGTTTTCAAACCTTATATCATACCCGAGATATTTTTCCAGGGGATTGTAAATGATCATGTCCCGGGTGGTGGATTTGAAAAGGTCAAAATTTGCAATGAACCTGTCCCCGAACAACGAAAGATCCAGTCCGGCATTCAGCTGAGTAACGGTTTCATAGGTAAGCTGGTCATTCGGGATCACGGCGGGGAAAAGTCCCACAGTCTCCCTGAATTTTACAGACTGATAATATTTCTTTGAGCTTGATTCCCCGATATCATCGTTCCCGCTTGTTCCTGCCGTAAACCGCAATTTCAGCTCCTCCAGCCATGACTGGTTTTTAAGAAAAAATTCATTTGATATCCTCCAGGCTGCGCCAAGAGAATAAAACATGCCAACAGGAACCTTGCCGATCTTAACTGTATTATCAGCATTCTCACCAATCCTGGATGAAGCATCAAAGGTGACAGAAGCGGTGACGAGGTATTTATCCCTGAAGGCATAATTCAGGTATTCATAGAAGCTGGCAGAATTCCATATCCTGTTGTCTCCCCCTATCTCCCGTAAATTATTCTGGCCATCCTGCAATGCACGGTACTGGTCATTTTCGTGGGCATTCTTGGTGAGTCCCCAGTCCAGCTCAAAACGGTTTGAGAAAATATGCAAGCCTGTGTTGGAGGTGAGATGGTGATTGCTCCCGAAGGTCCTGTTAAATCTCAGATAGGTCTGGTTATAGAAGGTGTTGAGTTCATTATTGGTTGCCTTGGCTACATTGTATGCCTCATCATTATAATACCGTTCCATACCACGGTTGGGCATGAAGATCTCTTCTTTCAGGATATTGTAACTTAGGTTGAAATTGCTGTTCAGGCTCAGGTAATCATTGATGGTGCCTTCGAGTCCCAGTGTGGAAACAAAACTGTAATTATTGTTCTTCGCCTCATAATTACTGATAATGGCAAGGGGATTACTGGTCCCTAGTTCATCCACTTCAGCCAGGGCAGTCAGTTCATTGCCCTCGATATCATACTGAAAAGGATTCAGCAAAGGTGATTTTGCCAGGCTTGACAGAATGGGACTGGTTTCTGCCACTGTTGCTGCTTCTTTGAGCCTCGATGAGATGCTGTTAAGGGATACCCCGGCATTCATCTTAAGCCATGTAAAAATATTAAGCCGGCCCACAAAACGCAGGTTTACAGCCTGGTAACCGGTTTGTTTAACTATCCCGCCACTGTTGGTGTATCCGAAAGAAAGCCCGTATCGTGCAATTTCATCCCCTCCTTTTACCTGCACATTCATATTGGTCATGAAAGAATTGCTAAAAATAATATCCTGCCAGTCAGTATTGTGCTGGTAATCAATATATCTCTCATCCTCCGGTGTAAGGAATAGTCCCGGGTATAATTCCCTGATATCCTCCTCATACATTCCGGATGAAAAGAGAACTTCATTCAATAAGGTCTTATTCTGGTCAGCATTCAGCTGTGGGATGAGGTTTGAAGGAGCAAGGGAATAACCGAGTCTCAGATCCACTTCGATAGAGGTCTGCGTTACACTAGGATCGAGTGTTTCAATAAATATCAACCCGTTGGAAGCCTTTGAACCATAGGTCGAGGTAAGGGCAGGGTCTTTGACAACGAGGGTCCTTGAAATGTCCGCAGGATTAATATCCAGGAGGGGATTGTGTGCATATCCAGCAAGGTTTGAACCGAATATGCCATGTGAGGTCAGTGGGATCCCGTCGATTACATACAGGGGCTGATTCGTTGCATTGATTGAATTCATTCCCCGCAGGTTGGTGACAGCGCCACTGCCGGGCATGCCGGAACGGTTAACCACAAACATCCCTGGAATCTGTCCCTGCATGTACTGGTCGATGGAATGAATATTGGATTGGTATGTTTCATTGACATCCAGTTCGGCATGGGCCAGGATCATGTTTCTCCGGGGAACAGGCTGTGCCATAATGTTTAAGGGATCGTCCCCGGAAGATATATCATCCCCCGTAAGGAATATTTTCAATGATTCACGCCCGTTCAGAAATATCCTTTTCCTTTTATAATTACCGGTGGGTGCAACAATGATCCAGTTATCACGGGCAACGGTTTCCATAATGAATTCACCCGTTGAATCCGTTACGACGGGGAGTAGGATTGATCCTTCTATGCTGATTGAGACATTCGCCACAGGTTTGTTCCCATTGGATAATACCACACCTTTCACGGTGATCGTATCCTGGGCATGGATTTGCAGGGCAACCAGTACCATGATCAACACCGTGAGAGCATATCTGTATATTTGATTCATTTTCATAAGACAAACAACCTGTTATTCTGGCGCCGGTACAAATTCAATAAAATCGATCACCAGTCCATTTGAAACAACCCTTCCGGGCTCCTTGTATTCAAATCTTATCTTCGCCTTCCCGAACTCCCTGATACTTTCCACATAACAATCAAATTTATTAAAACGTCCTTCGGGGACATACCTTCCTCCGGGTGCATACAGGTCTCCTGCAACGCTGGGCCAGATTCCATATCTTAACACATATTCATAATAATCTATGGTAAACACGAGTTCATCGTTAACATATATATCATAGATCCCCCCTATATCCATATGGGTCCTGACCACCATGAGATACCTGCCCGGGAACAGGTTTTCAGATTTGAACTCGACTGAATATTCACCCTCATAACCCTTGGTAAAATTGACTTTGAGGATGGAGTCGTTAGAGGCTGTAGGAATATATTCCTTTATTGCCTCAAAGGGCATGTCGCTGTTTACAATCACCTCTTCTTTCCATGCATATTTATTCAGTCCCGTAGTTTCCAGAAGCCATTCCCCCTCCACAAAGGAGGATCCTGAATAAAGAGAATCAGGAATGGTGAAATCGTCATAATTATATGCATAACCATTACTGCAGACGGTTTTCTCAACAGGAGTATAGGTGATAACAATGCTGTCACCGAGAATATTTTTAAGCTTGAGCGTGTCCTTATTCGGTGGCAGAACGAATTCAATCTCCTCCAGCTGGTTCTCGAAAACACCATGTTCAAGGAGGTTCGGGATCAGCACATCATATTGCCAGTCAATGGGAATATCGTTATAATCTATGAAATTACCACCCAGCGCTTCCGCCATGACAGTAAGGGCAGCCTCATAATCATCCTGCAGGGGGAAAACTATTGTTGCAGTCTTGCTTCTGAGCTCCTTTGAAACAGGAAAGAATTCCAATTCGAAAGTATTAATCACCTCCGAAACGGTATCGTAAATAGTATTTCCGAATTCATCGAAACCGAGAGGCCTGCTTTTTTCCCTATCCAGAACGATTGAATCATGCTCGTCAATATAATCCCTGAGTATAGGATTATTACTGGTAAAAAATTCATAAAGATTCGGCCGCGGGATGGCTACTTTTTTCATTGTGTAATACTTCCCGTTCAGGTAGAGTGGACTTTCATAGGCAAGCGGGATTCCGTCAAACAGGGACGCATTGCTGACTTTTTCAAACATTACAAATTTCTCACCCAGGGTTTGGACTTTCCTTTTCCCCTGTACGCTCCCGGATTGTATAAAATGCTCAGAAATGTGGTAATCCAGGAGAAACGTGCTGACCTCACCCGTATCAAGGAACTGTGTGAAAGCATCATTGTCCGGTATGAATAGCGTATAGCTGTCGTTGTTCAGGAATAGGGTATCGTATCTGAATTCCTTGATAAACCCGACAAAACTTGAGAGATCAGCCTGTTTCTGAACTGCATCCCATACATTTTCATTAACTGTTTCTGGCTGGGACCCATAGTGTTCATCCCAGTACTTTTCGCAGCCAAGTACCAGCAACAAACCGGCTAACCCTGCTATTCCCATTATATATTTCATGCTCTCCTGCATTAGAATGGTTCGAATCTGATATAATCCCAGTATAGGCTTCCCGGTATGAGTGACTTGATCTCAATGGTATGCCCTTCATACCTTGTAAAATCAATTACACCCAGTTCAAGCCTGGCAAAGGGTGTGGCTGTCGATCCTCCCGTGGCCAGATCAATCAGTCCCCCCAGGTTTTTGCCATCGATAAAGACTTCAACTACCGCATTATTTCTATCCAGGGCCTCGGCACCAAGATAAGCTGTATACTTGCCCTGTACCAGTTTAGGGATGGTATACGAAATACTGAAATCACCATTTATATAAAGATAATCCCCTCCCCATGCCGAACTTTCCTCCGGATTTGCCTTTTCTACGAAAATCAGGTATGCCCCGGACCAATTAATATGGTACAGGGAGGAGGGATCGTCAATCAGGTATTCGCCCGGTTCCTCTCTGTATTCATTAAGAAGCGGTTCCTCCCAAAATTCGAAAGTCTGATTCGCTCTGGAGGGTTTCTGCTGTCTCAGTACCTGATCAATCAGGTGTATGGCCCCGCTCTGGGTAATTACATTACTGGCATCATAATTAAACCCGACAAAATCGATGACCACGGTATCCGGTGTATTGATGATGGTATCAAAAACCTCCTTTCCCTTGTTAATATAGATGTCCAGTCCCAGTCCGTTAATGTTCAGGGGTATATCAGAATAGGTTGTGTAATTCGTACTAATCTCCGTAAAATCATCAAGGAACCTGCTGCCTTCAAGAATATGATATGCTGAAAAATTATACAGGGGATTGGAGGTACTTGAATAATCTGAATTATCCGGACTGATCCAGGCAGCCAGGTCTTCAAATGTATAAATATCCCTTTTGTGAAAAACAGTATCATGTTCAATAAGCAGGGTAATGGGAGTTGCTTCATTGGCTTCATCCTTGAGGTTGATATCTATGGTCGCCATCAATCCGGTTGCATCGATGGCCTGTTTGAAAATGGAAAAACCCGGATGTTCCTCCAGCCATTTATAGCTGGTAAAATTGATCGGGGCCAGTACATTGCCGATGATATGTATATACCCGTTTGACAATTCAATATTGGTCTCAGTAACAGGGGCCTGGTTATTGATCTTATAATAGGATGTATCTTCTTCAATGACAAAGCTGACCGTCAGAAAATCTCCTGACATGGTGTATTCAGGAAGTGCCCCGAAAGGAAAGTCATTGGCATTAATAGCCATAAGAACCACATGGTATCTCGACAGATCAGCCGAAAATTCCTTGTCCTGCAGAAGATCATCCAGCGAAGAATAGCGATCACTTTCCCCGATGAATTTATCAATGGCCTCATTGTCGGGCAGAAAAAGAGTATATCCTATTCCATAAGGATTGTAAGCACTAAGTGTTTTGTCGATTTCCCCTGCCTCCAGGATGCGCATGAAACTGGAGTAACTGTCCTCATTTTCAACGATGTAATCATATATTGTCATCTCTTCCTGGTCCTCAAAACCGGATTCAACCACCTTTTCCTCGCATGCGTAGAAACCGGCCAGCAGGATCAAAAAAGATGATATGATGTATATATTTTTCATCTGTTAAAAATCATAATATGGATTCTGCACCAGGTTTTTGTTTCGTTCCAGTTCCGTTTCATGGATGGGTAAATACCAGCCAAGCGGGTTATTGAGTTTGGTGGCAAGGATCCTTCTCTGGGTCGAAGGTACATTGGATACAATGACCTCAATGAGTTTGCTTTTACGGGTGTAATTATTTCTACTTCCCATTCTTAGAAGATCGAACCAGCGTTTTCCCTCAAATGCGAGTTCAAGCGCCCGTTCCTCCATGATTGCATCCTCATAAGCCTGGGCTGAGCTGGCGATGTTCAACGGAAGGACATCGGCCCTCTCCCTTATCATGTTTATGATATGGGCTGCTTCACCGAACCGGTTTATTTGTGACAAGGCCTCGGCTTTCATTAACAATACGTCAGCCAGGCGGTAAACGATCCAGTTACAACTGGTCTGATCCGATCCGGACCGGACAGTCTCCCCATCCGGTTCCCTGCCAACATATTTCCAGATAATAAAGTCATCTTCACCATATTTTTTGATAGAGGCATCTTCACCCCGGTACAGCTCGTTTGAATATCCCCTCCGGAAACTTTGAATGGCCCTGGGACTGGGATCATAATTGTAACCGTTCCGCTGGGTCAATCCATACATTTTGTTTTCCTGGTTGAGGTTCCTGTCATACTGAAACTCGAAAATGCTTTCCAGTGAATTGCCAGGATAATACAGTTCAAACCACCGTAAACTCGGCATTAATTGATAGTCGATATTCGCTTCGATTTTCTGGACATGAAGAATGACGGCCTCATAATCAAAAGTCCAGAGTGCTATATCTGCCAGCAGGGCATCGTAGGCTGCTTTTGTGGCACGCCCCTTGATTTCGTCCAGTGTCTGGTATCCATCTATAGTGGCATAGATCCTCGCGTTTTCAAGATCCTGGCTGATGGCTCTAAGGATCTCATCCCCATCGGTTTTTGGAACATACAGTTCGGTATCGTCACTTTCAGTTGGCTCCGTAATAAAAGGGACATCTTTAAAAACCCTGACCAGGTAAAAATACGCCAGGCTCCTCAGGAAATAAACTTCAGACAGGTAACCCTGCAGGTAAAAATCTGTGAAAGTGTTGTCCTTTTCCTGGACCAGGGGTGCGTTCTTGATTACCTCGTTGCAATAATTTATCACCTTGTAAAACGGATACCAGTTGCACATTCCATTTTCAGGATAGATATTGCTTTCTGATATTTTCTGTTCATCCAGGGATTGGTTAATATCCCCCACGACCATATCCGCCCTGATCTCTCCGAATTTAAAAAGCAGATCGTCCATGGATGCAAAGGCTTCATAGGCTCCCATAACGACCGCTTCCACATCCTCCTTTGTTTGCCAGAATTCTTCCTTTACCAGTCCCTGGGGTGGTATGAGTTCCAGCCAGTCACTGCAGGAGGAAGCTGTCAGGAGTGCTATGAAAATAACGATACGCTGAATTTTTGTCTTCATCTTCTTGCACATTTTAAAATCCTGCCGAAATACTGAACGTGAGAATTTTCGGGGGTGGTGTATTCGCCCGGTCAACACCAATCCAGAATGGGTTACTTGCATCCTGACCGACCTCAGGATCCTGTCCTGAATAGTTTGTCCATGTAAATAATTTACGGCCACTGATCGCAAAACTTAGCCTTCTCAACCTTAGTTTACGGCAGATTTCCGGTTTTAGCTGGTAGGCTAATACAAAATTAATCAGTCGCAGGTAGTCCCCCTTTTCTACATACCGGTCCGACCCGAGATTGTTGGCCGGGTGATTCATATATGCCCTGGGGAGCATGCCCTCCTCATCCTGTCCCTGAACGCGCCACCTGCTGAGGGTAGCCTTGCTCTGGTTATTCCTGTTCAGCATGCCTTCCGTTTCAATGGCGACACCATTGATGATGTCGAATCCCAGCCGGTAATGAAAATTACAGGACAAGTTGAAATTCTTATATTTTATTGTGGTACCAAAACCACCTATAAAATCAGGATTGGAGTCCCCGATGTATACCACATCATTCAGGTCTATCTTACCGTCATGATTGATGTCTTCATATTTCGCATCCCCACCCCTGAATATATACTGGTCGCTATATGTCATTGGTATGGGGATACCCTCGCTGTCATACAAAATATTACCATTCGCATCCCTTGCAACGACATCCTCATCGCTGGGATAAACGCCGAGGTAGCGGAACCCGAAGAAAGAACCTATGGGTTCACCCTCTATTACACGAAGCGGATAGTCTCCGTTCCCAATAGAGGTAGATCTTTCGGAATTAAAATTATCAGGCAGTCTGTTGAAGGAGTTGATGTTCCTGGATATATTGAAATTCAATCCCCACCAGAAACGTTCACGGCGGACCACATTATAATCCGCCATTATTTCCCAGCCCCGGTTTTCGAGTTGGCCTCCGTTCAGGAATTTCAGCTGTTCAAAGCCGGAAGACTTAGGAATATCATAATCCTCGAACAAAAGGTTCTCGGTGACTTTCTGATATATATCCCCTTCAAAGTAAAGACGGTTGTTAAACAGATTCAGTTCCATTCCCACATCGAAGGATGAGATGGACTCCCACTGCAGGTTATTAAGCTGTATCTGTGTGGGCACAATAGCAGTGGAAAGCATATAACTGCCATTTCCCGCTGATGCATAGGTTGCATAACGGGCATATGCATCTCCCGGCTGTCTGCCCGCCACACCCCAGCTCACCCTGAACATACTCGTCCCCAGGAAACCCAATGGCTTCAGAAAGGGCTCATCTGAAAATCTCCAGCCGGCAGAAATGCCCGGAAATAATCCCCAGCGGCTGTTGGCTCCGAATGAGGATGCTGCATCCGCCCTTATTACGGTCGTAAGCATATACCTGTCGAGAAATTTATAGTTCGCATTTAGCATCACCCCGATCTCCCTGGATTGGCCCGAGCCCGTACCGATCCAGTTAATCTGAGCATTGATGGAAGGATCCTGGATATGGGTGCTGGGTGTTTTATTGCTCTGGATGTTCATCCATTCATATCGGGACTGGCTGGTGATAAAAGTAGCCGCACCCGAAAGGACATGCCGGTTGGTTTTGAAGGGTGAATTAAAGGCAAGCTGGGTTTCGGTATGAATTGATGAATTGTTGCTGTTACCCTCTTCTGCCTTGTTGACCTGCCAGTCCAGCCAGTCTGTTCCTATGGCATTATAGGGCAGGTAATTTTCTGTTTTATCACCGCCAAATGAAAAGGCAACGGTTTGCCTGAAAATCAGCCAGGGAAGGATTTTATATCTCAGCCTGAACGTATTCTGAAGACTGTTCTCGATGCGGTCGTTCTTCCCCAGATTTGCTACGGCCACAGGATTGAAATATTTGCTGCCTGAGCCCTGGTAGGAATTAATCGGAGTGAAGTATTCACCGGTTGGTTTACCCTGGGCATCGTATTCCCAGATACTCATGTTCGGGGCTTTGATATAAGCCATTTTCCTGATGTTCATGGGATCGTCATTCTCATCCCGGCCAATGGTCAGGTTTCTTTCGATAGAGTTTTTTACATAATTGAACTGGATGGTGAAAAGCAGTTTCCTCGAAAGGTAATATTCCAGGTTCACCCTTGTTGAAAATCTTTTGGCACCTGTGTTAATGGTGGTCCCGCCCTCGTCAATATAACTGAACGATGTAAAATACCTGGCTTTCTCACCACCCCCGGAAACCTTGAAATAATGGTCATGGGTATTGGAGTTCTGGGTTATTTGGCCGATCCAGTCGGTATTGGCAGAATAGTTATAAAAATCGTAATAATCTTTATCGTAGGCAATTTCAGGAGGGATATCAAATATACCCTGGCTGTTGTGCCACTCTTCCAGCTGAAGCATGATGTATTCATCCCCGTTCAGCATCGGGATGGCATCAGGCTGAACATTCAGGCTGTATTTATACTGGTAATCGAACTGGACCTTACCCAGTCTGCCTTTGTGGGTTTCGATGAGCAGTACCCCGTCTGCTCCCCTGGAACCATAAATGGCTGTAGAAGCGGCATCTTTCAAAACCTCGATGGATCTGATATCCTGTACCGCGATGTTCACCAGGTTACCGATATCTTCAGTATCAGCCGAACTGAGGTCAAAACTCTCAGGCGTGGCAAATTGTGGAATTCCGTCGACTACGATCAGTGGCTGGTTGTTCCCCATGGAACTCAGTCCCCTGATCACCAGCTGCGAACCGGATCCGGGATCGCCTGAGGCACTGATGATATCCAGTCCGCTCACTTTTCCCTGCAAGGCGTCTGTGACGGAAACCACACCCACATCCTGCATATCCACCAGATCCAGCTTCACGGTGGACGAGGTATTGTCCCGGTCATCAATATTTAGAAGGGTGCTGGAGGATTTTGAATGTGCTGTAACTGTTACCTCTTCCAGCTCCAAAATGGTGGTTTGAAGTTCAATAATCAGTGTTGTTGACGGATCAACGGTTATTTCCTGTACTTCATACCCGATTACACTCACCTTGACAATGTTATTCTGGTCTTTCATTTCCAGGACAAAATCTCCGTTGACATTGGAAACCGTACCGTTTATGATGCGGTCATCCTTGTCATATTCTATGATATTTGCCCCTATGATGGTCGTTTGATCACTTTTGTCGATGACACGCCCCCTGATAATCACTCCTTGTTGTGCAAACACACTCGTAAGAGAAAGTAAGGTCAGGAACAGTATGATGGTTATTCTCATAATCGAAAAATCATTGAACGGGTTATTGGGTATCCATCAATGCGTACTGAAACACCCTGTCAATGGTATGTATCACTGCGTTGTTTATAATATCCGGAAAAACCTCATCAGCTGTACCCAGATCGATTCCGGCAAACTTGTTGGTCTGGGGTGATTCATGTACGACAAGATAATCACCACCGGAATTATCCGGGAGATGGATCATATCAATACCGGGATCAATATATAACTTTGAATATACCGTAGTATAAGTTGTTGACTTTTCATCAATCCGCAGCGTCTCATAATATCCGGGGGGTGTACTGCCATCCGTGAATATCATTTCTCCCTGCACGAAATGCATGAGACAGAAATTCCTTAGTTCATCGACGGGGAGGGTATCCGCCTGAACAAGATTGAGAACTGAGTCTGTGGGCGCAAACACCGTATAAATTTCGTTATCAGAGATAAAGTTGTACCTGTACAGATTGTCATCGCTCAGGCCTGCCCGACGGAGAAGTTGGTGAAACTCCGGGTAGTTCTGGGAAATCATATTGTACATGTTGGTGGCCGTGAAGCTAAACCAGTTAGTAATATCATAGGTTGTGCCATTGTCAGTATCGTCACTCAGTTTTGTTGGTAGAACATGTACCCTCTCGGATCCCCGGTATCCAAAAGTAGTAGGGGCAGTCCCGGAAACCTCACCGGTCTGGTTATCGATGATAATATAATTCCCTTTACGGTTCTTTATGAATTCCTTACTTGCCAGTCCCCTGGGTGACCGGGTACCGATATGATTCAGGAGCAGGGTTCGAAGGTCATTGGTATTCATACCGATCTGAAGATAGGAACCATCTTCCGGAACCAGGAACAGGGAGAAGCTTTCGTTATAAGGATAATAGAAAAGAGATGAATCTTCCCGGCAATTGGCATCTGATTCAACAAAGAAAAGATAATCTTCATTTTCCCTCTTAAGTGCAGAAAGCAAGCCTGCCCGTTCGATGGCATACATGGCAAAGGAGTATCCACGCCGCAGGTAAACCGGGCCGGTTACACTGGCAAACGCACGTGGCACAATGGCCTCATCAACACCGATAAAGGTAGCGTTGCTGCCATATTGCTTCTCCACAATATTTGCCTGATCGAGTTTGACAATATCCAACTCCCCGTTATAATACCCGGCTTCAAGATCCGTCTGGTAGATCGGGTTAACGGAAAGATATGTATTGGCAATGATTCTTTTAATATGGTCCGGGGCTTTATCCAGGCTTCCCCAGGGTGATCCGGTACCGATCTCCAGGTACTCCGTGATAAAACTCTTGAAGGCTTCATCCGTAGGGGCCACCAGTCCGTGATGGTACCTGATGGTAACATTGCTGGGAAGTCCAAGGGTCCCGGAAGGGGGCTGCGTTCTCTCATTATGAATATCGAATGCAAGTTCGGGGAAGGTAAGGTCAAAGAGGGAATCTACCTCATAACCCAGGTCCGCTCCAGGCTGATCCTCTGTTTTTTCCTCGTTGTACTCAAATTCCGGGTATAAATAAATCAGGTTCAGGAAATCCCTGTATGAATAATCTCCGTCACCGGAACCCAGGATCTGATATGCGTTTGGAAGCGGTTCAATGACACGGTCTATATTGTAGACAAAACCGTTTTCTGCGAAGATCTCATCCCCGATAATCTTACCCCCTGCATAAAACATGTCATTTGCATTCTCAATGGCTCTGTCAAAGTAGAACTCGTAATCATTGGAGCCAAGGTCATAGATGTCGAAATATTCCTTAAAAAAGATGGGGGCGTACTTGCGTGAATCTGTGGCTACCTTTCTGTGCCAGTTTGATTCGAGTGTATCGACAATGATAAACTCCCCGTCTTCATTTGAAGAAATACCAAAATTCCAGTTTTTTTCGAGTAATAGGGTTTCCCTCTTATAACCCCTGGGTTCATTGTTGGTCAGGTCGAGGGTGTCGATCCATCCATATACATCAAGAGATTTCAACTGTTCTTTGCTCCACGGGTTCTGGACGATGTGGTATTTGACCAGCCTGGTTAACTCATCGAGGGGAATATCATCGACGGAATTATATACCGGATGGCTCTGAAAATAGGATGAAAAGGCCTCATTGTTGGGTGCAAACACAGTATAAGTGCCGGACGTGTTGATGATGCTGTCATACCCTGATAATTCAATGCAACGGGCAAAGGTGGAAAGCTCGGGCTGGTCCTTGACCTGTGTGTAGACCTTTCCTGCAAGCCAGTCAGGACGCTGATACTTACTGTCAGGTTCAAACTCCCTACAGCCTAAAACAAAGACAGAAAGTATGGCAATTAATAGGTATGGCTGAACCCTGGTCATCTTAGGTGTAAGCGATCGGGATCTGTCTTTGGACCTGGGACCAGAATAATGCGAAATCCAACAGCACATAGCATCAAATAAATAAGTTAAATCCGGTTATTAAATATAAAAAAATACCACCGATCGTATCATAAATTACAGCTTATATAGAAGCAATCCAATTAATAAATTACCTACAATAACTCCTCAGGTTCAATATTATTGCATGTAATATCCATTGTGATCATGTTTCGCAGCACCTGGTGTGTTTCGGGGAATTTTTTAAAATATAATTATGCTGATTTGATTTTCATGGATAAGGTAAGAAGGGATCTACAAGATTGTCTATGGGGATACAGAAATCGGTCCATTTAAAATATCCCGTTCAGTTAATGGAGCTGTTCCAAAGGCGTTACCCCCGCCCATAAGGGACTTGCTCCCTCAGAATATTATCGGTATCTTAGATACCTGTGCTTATGCTGGGCGAACACATGGTATATAGAACATGCTCTGTAAGCTGGTATTTTCTACAACTTTATTGAAGGTAGGAAAAGGTAAACTGGTTTATTGCCAAGTTGGGAGTGATATTTTACCGCATGTCGTATATGCCGGACCGTTATTGCATACATTAACAGAAAAAAACGTATACCGATCACTTATGAAATTGATATGTGCATTGTTTTTTGTGACTATTTTCCCATCGCTAGTTTATGGACAACAAATAATTGTTTTAACTGCCCTTCAAGATTCAATTAAAGAGACTTCCGGTTTGATTTATTTAAACGAGAAGCTCATCACCCATAATGATTCAGGAGGGAAACCTGCTCTATATGAACTAGATAGTATCTCTGGTAATATTATCCGTACAGTTGCTATTAGTAATGCCACAAATATTGACTGGGAAGATA
>SDBS01001190.1_pt1 | contig 26569 bp, 24 predicted proteins | sample 2277091 | NCBI WGS metagenome assembly SDBS01 (sample SAMN10404972, study PRJNA504765) | marine sediment metagenome | isolation source: marine sediment core GS10_PC15, 163 cmbsf | place: Arctic Ocean: Southern Knipovich Ridge | collected 2010
TTTATAATAAAACTTTTATTATACTCCATTGATCATGTCCTTTGATATTCTAGATTTGATTTACTCCAAGTTGTAAATATTCTAAATTTATTAATTGATCCAGCCTTTCTATTTTCTTGATTTGATTATCTTCAAGTTCAAGATATTGTAATTCCTTTAAATTTTCCAAACCTTTTATTTCTTTAATTTTATTACAGCTAAGTTGCAATCTCTTCAAATTGGTTAGATTTTCAAGACCTTTGATTTCCGTAATTTTGTTGGAACTAAGATACAAAATCCTAAGATTTTTTAGATTTTCAAGACCTTTGATTTCCGTAATTTTATTCGAACTGAGACTTAATTCTTTTAATTTTGTTAGGTGGTCAATTCCTTTGATTTCAGAAATTTTATTACTAGATAAGCTTAAAACTTTAAGATTTGTTAGATATTTTAATCCGGGTATTGTGGAAATATCAGTAAAATGTCTAAAATAAAGAGACAATTCACTTCTTTCAATCTTGTACACCTTATAATACATTTGAGTCATTATCTTTTTGGATAATCCGAAACCTTCGATAATATCACCTGCTTCTCCAAATAATTTCTTTTCCTCATAATGATAATCTTTAAACAAAAGTTTCAAGATCGGAATTAAAAATGCAATTAATTTGCGTTTGTTTGATATTAACCTTTGGATGGAATTAAGAAGATATTTCTTATCGGTTTCCATTTTATGTGTAATATACACAATATAAATCCGAAATTTAAGAAGAAATTTTACTTTTAAATTAAAAGTCGGGTTTTCTATTATGCGGTCCAAGATTTGAGCATCAAATTCACTGAGTTTAGGCCTTTTATAAATTTTTTTTTCTTGATTTTCGACCATTTGTCCAGAATAATTGCTATACAACGCTTTGAAAATCGGTATTAGACTCATAAATATAAAGGATTCGGATTTCACACCCTCATAAACGCATTCACGCTCAATTTTCGAAATATATTCGTTAATATACTTGGAATCAATTTTGATCATAAATTTTAGCAAAAAATTGGATATTGGGTAAGCTAAACTTCCCATATTTTCAATTTCATTTTGAATTCTAAAAGCATCGCTACCGGAATCTGCAATACCTGCTACCCAAGATTTTAATGCGACATATTTTTCTTTGGGGGTCAGATTGATTTCTTTTAGATTCTGACTTGAACGGATTTCAAGGGTTTTATAATAAATGTGTTCTTTAACATGGGCGTCATTATGATAATCTACAAACTCTTCGGTTGAAATATCGGTTACCACTGTGTGAATGCAGTCAATGGAGTCCTCAAATTCAACTTCGTTGGTTTCCAAGTCAATTTTCTGCATAACCAAATTCTGTTTTCCCGTTTTAGAATCAACCCACGGGCACAGAAAAACGTCATCCCTGATGAATCGGAATTTCTCGGTTAATACGACCATATTTTCAACCCTTTTCCCAATACTATAATGATTTTTGAATATATAAACTTATGGCAAATATTAATTGTTTTATTTGTTGGTTTTCCGTGATTACAATCTATTCGTTTTGGCTCTTTTGACAATCATAAATATGGCAATTCCAATGAATAATATAAATCCAAAAGCCAAGAAATATTCTGTTAATGGTGGAGTGATAACGGGTTCGCAATTCGGATTATCAGAAATTGTATTATCATCATTTATATCAATACGTCGATGAATTTTAAATAGGTAAAAAGTGAATAGCAACCAACATTGAGAAAAATCCCTATTCAGGGAGTTTTACTAATGCTCGACCTTTTTCACCACAATTTACACATGTAAAGGGTAATACTAGGTAGTGAATATCAACCTTATAATCCAATTCTGTAAAAATTGAATTAGGATTGCCTTTGAATAGTTTTCCACATTTTCTGCACGTCAGTTGTTCTTTACCTTCTTCCGTGTGTATCCCTAATATACATTTATCACATACACTTTCATAATTTGTTCTAAAAGGGTTTGAAAATGAATTTCCACAAACTTGACATGATCGATATTTTTTATAATATTTCATGTTTTTCACTCATATGTGAACAGACTGAATCCAATTAAGGGATTCATTAAAATTTATGACTTTATTCTTTAATTGGTCATATTCCACAAATCTAACAAAATTTTTTGAATGCTCATTTCAAATTTATCTAATCCACGACTCGAAATTTCAAGATTATTTAACCCATTTAAAAAAACTGAAGTATTTAACGTCGATTCTTTTACAAAATCAACCAATTTTTTTCGTTAGAACTTGAGGTCAATTTTTATTTTTTCTGTTTTGATTTTTGCTTTGATGATTTTGTTAATACCTTTTTATAGGTAGTAAATTTACTTTTTTGTGCTGATTTTTTAAACACATTTTGTTGTTCTCTATCTTTTCTGTTACTCTGAGGGGTCTCAACTTCAATAATTTTTTTGATTCTCCCTTTTGTTGCTACAATATCTGGAATTTTACCAGAAATCGGTTTAGGTTGTTTAAATCCATGAAGATCTGCTTTGACATCAAATCCTTTCTTTTTAAACTCAGTTGCGATTTTTTTTACGGTTTTATCGTGTGGTGATTTCTTTTTTGATGATTTTTTATTCATTATTATTTACCTAATTATGATTTTTTTTAACAGTTTGAATAACTGACTTTTCACCATTAAATCGTAAGGGTATATTTGTATTTCTTGATTTAATACAAAATTTATGACCGATAAAAACTGACAAAACAGCATAACTCAGAATAAATATGCGAACTTAAAAAAATCTTAAGAGAATATACAACACTTCTGTTAATTCTTATAATTTCAAGCAGTTTTTCTTCTCTTATCATTAATCAATTCTAACCAATGACCAAAATTAGCGATTATTTCCAAAGTTGAAACGAAAATTCTAATATTTTCTCTCAATTTCACTTGTCCCTCTGGACTCCGATAGTATTGTAGTTTTTTCCCTTTTTCTCCATTATCGTTTTTACATATGGCCATTAAATTAAAAGCCATATGTGAACCTCCCAAGCCATATGGATAGATATGGTCTACTTCTAAATCCTCTTCTTCAAATTTTTCCAAACATATTTGACATATAAAATTATCCCTGCGTTTCACGATCTTCTTTCTTGAAACGGAAATATTGCGTGAATTACTCTCGTAAAGCGTTGGATTAGTGATAATTTGATTATAAATTGCTGAAATTAATAGATTTTCCAAATTCCCAATAATTGAATCGGTTTTTTTAAGATCTTCTTGGATTATTTTCTGAACTTCTTTTGAAGGTGCATCATATTCAGAAATACTTCCTAAGTCAGAACCTACTCGTTTAAAGAATTTAGGTTTAACTTTTGCACTATATCCATCATTAACTCTCCCCTCATCTGAAATATGACACAAAGTAATGTTTTGTTTTTCGTCTATATAACCCAATTCTAAACTGTTTGATAATAAAAGACTATTCACCATTACCATTTGAGATTTCTGCCGTTCTTTATCTTGGGTATGATCATATGAGCATAAATACTCAATAATTCTCGCAATTGGCTTGTATGGTAAATTTTTACTTGAAGATGGATTATTATTTAACTGTCTCAAAACCTCAAAGACAAATTTCGGTTTGGAGAGTTGTGCATTATTTTTAGCTGTAATATTAAGAGAAGTAAAGAAATTATCCAAGTCTCTATGAGTTCTATTAATAAAAAAGTCCCTTCTATCGATCCCACAAATAAAATTTGTTAATTTTTCAAGAATTGCATTGCTAAACTTAACCATAGAAACCAAAAATCCTTTTTTGATATCTATTTTCAGAATTCAGACATTATAAATTGATTATTTGTTTAACAATATCTTACCTAATTTATTTATAGAAAAGACTAGATTTTTCACTACAAAAATAAAAATTGGTATGGTAATTTCTAGAAAAATGTTAAATATTCCATACGTCATTAATATATTGTATGGAAAATTCTAGAAAAATGGTGAGATTTAATGAATCAAAAAACTTTTAAAATTATAGAAAATCAATTTATCCAGTCTAATGGATATATGCGGACTAATCAATTTATGAACGCTGGATTTTCATATCATTATTTACCAGAATTAAAAGAAGAAGGAATTATAGATGAAATTAAAAGGGGTTTATTCAGATGGAGCGAGATGGATTTCGGAGGTTTATATCAGTATGTTGATGTTTCTAAAATAATCCCAAATAGTGTTTTTTGCCTATATTCTGCTCTTGAAATACTAGAATTATCTTCTTATATTCCAAATTCGTATTATGTAGCAATTGATAGAAAAAGATCTTATATTCCTAAACATCCTGAATATCCTCGAACTAAAGTTAAAACATTCTCAGGAAAAAATTTCAGTTTAGGGATTATATCGATCAAAATTGATAACCAAGAAATTAAATTATATAATAGAGAAAAAACTATTTGTGACTTTACACGGTTGAAATTTGATATTCATGTTTTAAAGGAAGCATTATCTGATTATTTAAATCATCCTAAAATGGATCTTGATAAATTAATAAGTTATGCAAAAATCCTTCGAGTCGATAAAACGATTCAGAACTATTTAGAAGTTTTACTTTAATTCAATTTTTAATCCATTTCGTTTCATCAGGATTCCATATAAATGGAAATTTCTTATTTTTTATTATAGAATCAAAAACAGGTCTGAAAAATTCTTGATTTCTTTCCATAATCATTTTAAATTCTTCTGTAATTTGTGAATTTTTCCGTTTAAAATTATTCCAATTTTTAACCAGCCTTTCATTCGAAACGATTTCTTGTGAGAAAAATATGTGATTTTCGGTGAAACGGTTTGTTAGATCTTTCTCTTTAAAAATATAGATTATGGACTCTCGAAGTTTCTCTCCATCAATCTTTTTATTTTTTATAATATTATAAATATCATAATAGTCTTTTATACGAGTATTAGAACCTGTTCGCTTTATCATTCCCTCAAATTTATCAGCAATTAAAACTTCAAGGATTTCGACCATGATAGTGGGAATATTTTTACCAATAATAATGGGATAATCTACGATTCTTCTCAAATTGGGAATATTTTGATTATCATAAGCCTTTGATATATCTATCTTCACCACTATACGCATTCTACCTAGAAAACAATCTATTGAAAATCTTAATCCTAAATTTGTTTTTTTTGAGCTTATTGAATCGAGATCGAAAATAACTCCATCATTGCACTCAATATTTACAATTTCTTTGATAATCTTCAATAAATCTTCTTCATTCAACAAAATTTCTCGAATAGAAAGATCGATATCTTTAGTTCCTCTGATATCTAAATCATGAAAATATAATAATAACCCACCTCTTAAAGCAAAATTATCACGATATTTTGAAATAGATAAACGATATAAGAAGGTCTCAAAAGCGAATTTGAAATGAATAATTTGGACGGATATCCTGTTTAATTCTGCATACTCTTTTAATTCCTTTCTTATCAATTGTCTCTGTTGGTTATCTTTTGGTGGAATCCTAATCATTATTAATGATCAATAAATAACCCATACTTAAAATTTTGAATGGATCAATTGAAATTTTCAAATTGTTAATAAATGGAATCTTATCTGAAATCACTAACAGATATATCACAGTTATTTCAGTTAGTAGGAATAAATGATGATCATTTAATAAGCTCTGAAACTATATTGTTTTTTATTATTTTTCTCATCTGTTTTATAAAATTGCTTTAAAAGTTGTTTTGGGATAAATTCGGAAATTCCAAGAATATGAATATGAAATCGAATAAGGAACTTGTCCCATTTTTGTTTTACTCCTTTTAGTTGAATTAATCACATTTTTCTTTAAATTTTAAGTGTTTGAATTTCTTAGCCTATAATTATCTATGTTATGGGTAACCCAAATATGTTTACTGCAACCATTAAACCTAGAGATATAATTATAGGATTTAAGAGATTATCTGCAATTGGCAATGTGAAGTAGTCGAGTAGGAAAAACAATACAACTGCAATTAGCGCATAAAACGGTCCTATAAAGATTATTGCAATGATGTAGGCTATAATCGAACCAGCTATAAATCCTTCAACTGATTTGATATTTTTGGACCAAAAAGGAGCCTTTATTTTATGTTTACCGAATTTTTTTCCAATTAACGCAGCAGTAGCATCAGAAAAACAGGCGATGAGAATGGAAGTAATTGAAAATGAAAAGGGAATCAATCCTCTTTCGGCTAGAAAAAAACTTACGATTACCCCTAAAATCAAATAAACCTGAGGACCTACAGAATTATGCTCTTTACCCCTTAGAACATTTTTGGTTAGGTTGAAATACAGAGAATAACGTGCCCCTACGAGTATTCTTATGAACTCGGGAAAAATCACAAAAGCAAAAGTACACCAAAGGGCAAAAAATGTTAAGCCTGAGATTGCTGCTGTATCGTTTACAGCGTATTGATATTCAGTAATTGAGCCGAATATACTTTCATATGCTGCAAGTCCCGGTTGTGTACTAATTAAATCAATAATTGTATTATTTATTATTTGGGCTAAAGGACCAAAACCGTAACCGTAAACACAAAGAACCAGTAAAAATCCTGCCAGATGAAAAAATTTCCTAAATAACTCCATTTTAAAAGGTATGTCATCTGGATACGAATAATCATCATTTGGAATACTAAATTTACCCACTTTTTTTTCTCGCCTTTTCATAACATACCAAAATGATGTATGAAATAGCAGTAACGGAATCGTCCAAAAAGTAAAATAAGCATTGTAAGGCCAAGGAAAAATGCTATTACCTATATTATAAAACCCAAAAAAGTATAGAATTACGGAACACGTCAATGTTGAAGCACCTCCGTAGTTATTTTTAATTTTAAAACCGATAAAAGAAATGTACGAGAGAAAAATTGCTGAAACGATTAGAAAAATTGACAATAATGTGTTCCAGATGTGATATAAAAATATATCCATAATAGGATATCGTTCTTTTTAGATATAAAATGAAATATTTTTAAATTGTTCATAAATTCAAGAGGAATTTTTAATAAAACAGAGTTAAGATTCAAATTTTAATAAAGATCAACTACGAAGTTTGTGCATTCTTAAAAATTGGTCAACTTTAATCTAATAAATCAGTCAAAAAAGTGAACAATGGCTAACAATTAGTCTAAAAAAGTGAACCATCAATCAAAAAAAAGTGAAAATAAATGTTTATATTAATAAAAATCATATTATAATTACTTACTTTCCGGTTGTGAGATCAAAATGGAAAAACAATTTATAAAATTGAAAGAAAAATTACAAAATATTACGATCGCGCTCCCCGAAATCTACGTTGAAAATTTGACCAGATTACAAGAAGCTGGATTCATATCTTCAAGATCAGATGGAATCCGGCAAAGCGTCAAGCAATTTTTGGAAAAGGAAATTAGGAATGCAAAGATTTTGGGCTACAAATTCCCAGATCCCTCGAACAATTAATTTAACTTTGCCTTGCACTCCCATATTTTTAAAGTAAGTGAAGTCCGTTCCTAATATATTAGTTTTTGAAATCCGAATATATTATCTTTAAAGTCATTCATCTAAAATGTCGATTCTAGACTATGGATAAATTCAAATTAGTCTCAAAATTTGTTCCAAAAGGGGATCAGCCCGAAGCTATTGCTCAAATTCTTAAGGGGTTGAGAAACGGTGATAAATTCATAACTCTCTTAGGAGCTACAGGCACGGGTAAAACCTTCACAGTTTCCAAAGTTATTGAAAAGATTCAGAAACCAACACTCATTATGGCACCGAATAAAACTTTGGCAGCCCAACTATATCAGGAATTCACTGAATTCTTTCCAGAAAATGCCGTCGAGTATTTTATATCATATTACGATTATTACCAGCCAGAAGCTTATTTACCAGCGAAAGGACAGTATATTGAGAAAGATCTTGAGATTAATGAACAAATACAGCGTTATCGTTTATCAGCAATTAAGAGTTTGATAACAAGAGATGATGTAATCGTGGTGGCTTCAGTTTCCTGTATTTATGGAGCCGAAAATCCGGAATATAGGAGAAATAATTTCTTGGAAATTAAAAAAGGCCAAAGAATTTCATTACGGGAATTATCGATAAAGTTGGTTAGGATTTTATATAATCGGAACGACACAGAAGTTAAACCAGGACTGTTCAGAATAAAGGGGGACACCATGATTATTTATCCCGCAGAAGACGAAAAAGCAACTAGGCTGATGTTTTTCGGTGATGAGATTGAATCCATGTACCGAATTGACTGGGTTTCAGGCGATATTATAGAAGAAATAGATAACATAGTCCTCTTTCCCGCCAAAGAATTCACTACAAATAGGGAAAAATTGGCGGAAATTGTCGATTTAATAAGGGCAGATATGGAAATTGAAGTTAAAAAATTCAAAAATGAAAAAAAGTACGCAGAGGCGCAACGATTAGAACAGCGCACCAATTTTGACATCGAAATGATGGAAAACCTAGGACATTGCAAGGGAATAGAAAATTATTCACGCTACTTTGATGAAAGAAAAGAAGGGGAGATGCCATACTGTTTAATTGATTACTTCCCAAAGGATTTTCTTATGATATTGGATGAATCACATATTGGAATTCCGCAAATCCATGGAATGATCGGAGGGGATGTTTCAAGGAAGACTAATCTCATTGATTACGGTTTTCGGTTGAAATCTGCATATGATAACAGGCCATTAACATTTGAAGAATGGGAGGGTAAAATAAATCAGGTTATTTTTACAAGCGCCACTCCAGCAGTCTATGAAATAGAACATAGTAATACTATTGCAGATCAAGTTATTCGACCAACAGGTCTTATTGATCCAGTAGTTGAAATCCGACCAACGACGAATCAAATAGAGGATTTGTTAAACGAAATACGAATTGTAATTAAAAGAGATGAACGGATTTTAATAACTACGCTAACCAAGAGATTAGCCGAAAACATTTCCGAATATTACGCAGACAGAGGCATTAAAATTTCCTATTTACATTCAGAAATAGATACTGTTGAGAGAATGGAAATTCTGAGAAAATTAAGAGCTGGTCAAATTGATGTGGTTGTCGGTATAAATCTTCTTAGAGAAGGTCTCGATTTACCCGAAGTTTCATTTATCGGAATTTTAGATGCAGACAAAGCAGGCTTTTTACGCGACACAAGATCTTTAATTCAAACCATTGGAAGAGCTTCAAGGAATGTAAATGGGCACGTAATTTTATATGCTGATAAGAATACTCGTTCTATTCAGGCTGCAATGAAGGAGACAGATCGTAGACGCGCAAAGCAAGTAAAATACAACCAAGAGCATGGAATTGTTCCTAAAACGATTCAAAAAGACCTAAGGGAATCACTTTCCAAAGATACAGCCGAAAATGAAGAATCAGAAAAGAAATTTAGAGTATCAATTGAAGAACGGATAGAAAAAGCATCTGATAAGCAACTTATCATTGAAAATCTTGAATTTTTGATGCGAGAGGCTGCTGAAAATTTAGAATTTGAAAAAGCGGCTTATGTGCGAGACAGAATAAAAGAACTTAGAAAGTAACTTTTTTTTTATTCCAAAATGGGAAAGAAATCTGAATCAATTATTTTGATTTGTTCCTTTGCATAATTTTCTTACAGCATAATTAGCTGAAAAATTTATTAGCCATTCCATTGTGAAGCGTGAATTGAATTTTCTAACGGTATAACCCAACACATAATATATAACCATAATTGTTGCATAAAAAGCTATGATGTAATAACCTATGGTTAGTGCATTACTAAAAAGAATTACGAGAGCATAATGAGTTAAATAAATGGTAAGGCTGTAATTACCGAATAAATTTAGAATATTCCCAATTTGCCCGGCTATTTTTCTCGGAAGGTTTTTTCTCTGTTTGGGGATTTCATTAGTTTTGTTCCTATGATCGTCAAGAAAAAGAAAAAATGATAGTGCTACAATTTCAACTCCGACGCTATAAAAACTCCAAGAACCAGATCCTCGTACTAAGAATAAAGGTATACCATTAAATGAAAATAATTCGCTCTTATTAATCCAATAAAGTTGAAGTTGTGCAACTTCGCCAGTATAAATAGTTAATCCAGAGAGAACACCAAATATAATAAGAAAAAATCCAGCAATTGATAAGTTTTTTGGGGTTATGAATTTTACCAATCTATTCTGAGATTTAATAGAAGACTCATTGGATAATCTTCTAAGATATATCCATTCTCCCAAAACGGAACCTAATATTATAAAACCAAAGAACGGAAAAGGGGTATTTTGCTCAGGAGGATTGTAAAATATATAATATAATTCTGGAGAAGATTCAAAGAGAAATGTTCGAAGAGGATCCGCAAGTAAAAAGATTGAAAAACCCAATATTATTCTAATTCCAGGAGAAAGATGAAAAGTTGGATAACATACTATCCGTGCAATTGATATGGTTAACAAAACATACCATACCCATAATTGAAAAGATTTCGCTTCAACCAAACTTCCAATTAAATTCGTTATCAAGGCGATTACTAATAATAATAACGTTTTCGCAAAATAATTGATACGTGCATGCTTGGAAGTGAATTCTGGATCCGTTTTAATCTTAATTTGTTGTCTGCTGTATGCTAATCCGATACCAATTCCAGCGATAAAAACAAAAGCATTTGCACTAAGAAATCCCATTATTATAGCTTCAAATCCACTTACCCACTTATAATCTGGAAGTAGCCAATATGCAAATGTATGCCCGAATATCATATACATGATCATATAACCTCGAAAATTATCAATAGCCTTAATTCGAGGTATCTTATTTTTTCTTGGAAATGTATTTGTTTGTTTTTCCATGTTGTTGTTTTCTTTCACTATTTACTACCTAATTCCAACCATTAGATAAAAGATATTGTTTAAATTATTATTCCCAATTCATGATTTTTAAATTTGTTGCAACTTGGGCTCGTTAAATCGAATTTATTGATAGAACTGTGATTTTTGGTGGAATTTTATTTTCAACAGACAATTTCACCAAATTGTTAAATATTAAAAGGTAAATATTGTAAAGAAGGTAATATTTGGAACGATTTTCATTTTGTTACTTCAGTAAGATTGGAAATTTCTTGAGGTATGTGAAGGAGAAAGACTATGGAGATTAATGATAATTATTTAAATCCTGAATTGATGTATTTTCTTAATGAGGAAGATGGATACGTTCAACCGAAGGATAAACCGATAGATATAAAGAATAAAGAAAGAAAGAAATCGAGTTATATATTTTTATGATTTCGCCTTTATTTTTCTCAATTTCCGTTAAAATATTGAAAGCATCCTATTTTTGAAGTATTAAGCAATAATGATGATGAACATTGGAAACAAAAGTCGTCGGATAACCCCATATGCCTAATTGTTTTTGATCTTGAAGCCAAATAAATTCTTGTCTTAATTTAAAATGCTCTTTTAATTTATAAGCAATATCCCAGGCAAGGGAACGCATTATACCATCCTTAGGCCGGAAATTTTGAGCAATTATACACAAATAACCTTTTTCTCTCATTATTTTTTTTATGTTTTTAAAAATATCAGATAAAACTTTCAGATAATCTTCATAATTATGAATATTGCCCAGATCTCTTGGATCATCACCGTAAGTTTCGTCAAAACCTTCTTTAATTCTTTTTTTTTGAGTGGATTCCACTCCACCGCGTGATTTTTTCAAAATATTAAAATAGGGAGGAGAAGTTATTACAAAATCCACATGTGGAATATCCAGTTTTTTCCATAGGTTTTCTAAAGCAGATGCATCTTCATTGAAAACTCTAAGATGTAAACCGTCCTTATTTCTTCCCTGAATTCTTTTCTCAGCATATTCTGCATAATTCGGATTTAGTTCTGTTCCCAAACAATTTCTGTTAAGGTTCAAACACGCTTCAAGCGTACTCCCGATCCCCATAAAAGGATCTAAAACCCACTCACCCTTTTTAGTAAAAAATTCTATAAAATGACCGGCAAGAGCAGGAGGAAAACTTCCAGGATGATTTTTTATATTCTTGGGAATATCAGAAGGTCGACCGTCAATAACCACCCAACTTTTCGTTCTTTTAAGCCATTCTTTGCCCGATAAATCATTAAGGGTGTTTCTCTCAGAAAACTTTCTACCTTCACTCTTTCGTAATGCTAATCCTTGTAATATCGAAGACACCTGACGAAATTTCTTTGCGGATTCTTTAAATTTTCCGTTTTTAAATTCTTTATGCCCCAAATCAATTATTTCTTCAATATCAGCATTATCTTTGGAGATGATTTCATCTTGGTTATCCGATTTTAGCGGATATTTCTTTTTCAATAATAACCACCTAAAACAAATTAATGAATTAATTTTAAAAATCTAATTATTTATGTTATTTAAAACATCGGAAAGAAATTTTCCTGTATACGAGGTTTCATGGGATGCCACTTCTTCGGGTGTTCCTTGTGTTACTATAAAACCTCCACGTTCTCCTCCTTCAGGACCGAGATCAATTATATAATCAGCAGACTTAATAATATCAAAATTATGTTCGATTATTACCACTGTATTCTCTTTATCAACGAGAAATTGAAGGGCTTTTATTAAAACTTTAATATCGTGGAAGTGCAAACCTGTGGTGGGCTCATCTAAAATATAAAGTGTATTTCCTGTGGAACGTTTGGATAACTCGCGGGAAAGTTTCATTCTTTGTGCTTCTCCCCCGCTTAAAGTTGTAGAAGATTGACCTAGTGCAATATAACCCAATCCTACATCAACCACGGTTTTTAATATTCGTCTGATTTTGGGGTGATGCTTGAAAAATTCGAGAGCTTGGTTATGTGTCATCATTAAAACGTCATAGATACTTTTATCGTTGTACTTAACCTCCAAAGTCTCCTCGTTGTATCGTTTTCCCTTGCAAACATCGCATTTTACATAAACATCAGGCAGGAAATGCATCTCGATAAGATTAAACCCTTTTCCGCCGCATTTTTGGCATCGACCTCTTTTAACATTGAAGGAGAACCTACCTTTATCGTACCCTCGTATTTTTGCTTCTTCAGTTTGTGCGAAAACATCCCGAATAACATCAAACACTTTAGTATAAGTACTAGGAACTGACCTGGGAGTTCTACCAATTGGAGATTGATCTATGTTTATCATTTTGTCGATATCTTCTAAGCCCTCGATTTTATCATAATTAGACTCATATTTTTTGCTACTTTTACGACTTAGAGAATTCTTAATAGCAGTAACTAATACATTTTCTACTAAACTAGATTTTCCTGCTCCACTCACACCTGTAATGCATGTAAAAACACCGAGTGGTATTTCAACATCGATATTTTTTAAATTATTCTCGCGAGCTCCGTAAATCTTAATCCATCCTTTTTCTGTAAACCTTCGATGTTTTGGAATATCTATTTTATATTCTCCGGAGAGGTATTTACCGGTAATAGATTTGGGACTGGCGATAATATCCTCCACAGATCCGGTTGCGACTACTTCTCCACCTGACATTCCAGCTCCGGGACCAATATCCACTATAAAATCAGCTTCTCTGATTACGTCCTCGTCATGTTCAACGATTAGAACGCTATTTCCTTTATTCCTGAGTTCTTTCAGCATGTTAATTAATTTAAATTTGTCTCGGGAATGTAATCCAATAGTAGGCTCATCCAAAACGTAAAGAACACCCACTAAATTCGAACCTATCTGTGTTGCGAGCCGGATTCGTTCAGATTCCCCTCCCGAAAGTGTTTTTGATAAACGATCAAGCGAAATGTAATCCAATCCGACATTTTCCAAAAAGGAGTATCGTGAATTTATCTCCTTTAAAACTTGCTTCACGATTAATCCCTCTCGCTTGCTTAATTTTAACTTTTTAAACCATTTGGTAGCAACAGCAACCGTCATTTTGCAGATATCCCAAATGTTCATTTCTTTAATAACTACAGCGAGAGTTTCTGGTTTTAATCTTTGTCCTTTACAGTGGTTGCATACATATTCCTTCATGAAATTTTCATAATGCTTGCGAACACCATCAGATGATGTTTGCATATACCTTCTCTGGAGCGTTGTTATGATTCCTTCGAAAGGCCGCAAAACTTTCCACGAAAAAGACATCTTTCCATCGTCACTGAAACCATTCTCGTCGGAAGGACGATCACCGTTGATTTCAAATTTTATTTTATCTTTTCCCGTTCCATAAAGGAGTTTTTCCAAATAATTGTCGGGATATTCATTCATAGGAGTCGCAAGAGATACATTATAATGATCAAAAACAGATTCGATCATTTTCCAGGAATACCCATTAAGAGAGCGAAACCCACCTACATTAGTTAGATTACTTTTTGTAATGGGATCTGATCTGTTTGGAAATAGATTGTCTTCATTGAACGATAGCACTGAACCCAAACCTTTGCAATATTTGCAATTTCCATATGGAGTATTAAAAGAAAAGTCTCTCGGCAAAAGCTTTGAGTAGCTTATCCCGCAATCTGAGCAGAAATGATGTTCCGAGAATATCTTAGTTGCTCCTCCATCGACAATAGTAATTTTTACAATTCCTTCTGATAAAATCAATGCAGTTTCAATTGCATTAGCCGTCCTTGATTTAAAATCGGAGTTGTCCTCCCTCATTATCAGACGATCAATTACAACATCTATGGAATGTTTCTTGAACTTATCCAGATTAATCGGATTATCCAGCAAATGTTCAACAGCATCATGACCTTCATCTTGAATTATTACCCGCGAATAGCCTTCTTTATGCAGTTTTTTGAACAGTTTTTCATAAGTTCCTTTTTTACCGCTGATAACGGGGGCTAGAACCTTGAATTTTATCCCTTCTTTAAGTGATTCCAGGATTTCTTTTGTAATTTCCTGGCTGCTTCTTGGAATAATTTTATTTCCGCAAATTGGACAATGTGCAATTCCAATATTGGCGAAAAGTAGGCGAAAATAATCATAGATTTCTGTAACCGTACCTACGATACTTCGCGGATTAGAACTTAGACCCATTTGTGTTATGGCAATTGCTGGACTTAAACCTTCAATACTGTCGACGTCTGGTTTATCAATTGAGCCCAAAAACTGGCGCGCGTAAGTCGATAAGCTTTGAAGAAATCTGCGTTTTCCCTCTGCATAAATTGTATCAATCGCCAAACTGGACTTTCCGCTTCCAGACAGACCAGTAATTACCACCATCTTATCTCGGGGGATAGTAACATTGATATCCTTTAAATTGTGCTGTCTAGCGCCATTAATTATCAAATATTTAGAATTATCCATTGCTTATTCTCATTTTTAGTTAATTCACAATTACTTTTTGATTTTGTTCTTTATATATTATAAAGATCAGAACCGCCGGAGATAAATAGAATTTAGAACAAATTTCACAGAATATAACCGTTGGGAAATTAATAACCAGTTAATAACCACTGTCGGTAGCAAAATTTCATTTTAAATGAATTAGGTCAAAATATCAATACAGTAAAAGAAAGAGAATTTTCTGGAAATCCATCATGGTTATGTTGTTTAAATAGAAAGGTTTCGTGACTATGTCAAACTTTTAACAGTAAATTAGCTAGAAATTAAAAAATATGGTATATTATAATCATTATCTTATTTTTTGAGGACTTATTATTTTGAATAACAACAGAAAATCCAGCATTTTGAAAACTACACCTGATTTTGATTCAGTAATAAGAATTGTCTTCTGGAATGGTCTTGGGTTTATATTTTTTTCATTTTTAAAATCTTTCGCTGTGATTTATTATTTTGAAGGGTCAGGTTTTGATCTCGGTTTAATTTTTTCAATTCAGCCTTTAGCCCGACTTTTTGTAACTCCTCTAATTGGTTATCTTACAGATAAAATCCCCAAAAAAAATTTAATCTTCGTAGGATCCATTGGACGTTCATTTTCATACATCATTTATTACATCTCATTTTGTATTAAAAGTCTCGAACTTTTCGGTACAGGTATAATGATTCAAGGGGTAATAGTTGGCTTTTATTGGAATGCTTATAGTGCGCTCATTGCTGAAAAAAGTTGCAAAACCAATAGAACGGAAGCATATGGAAAAGGCAGGGGAAAACAAGTAGGAAAGGGCAATATTCTCGGTGCAGCAATTAGTTTTCCTATTTTTGCGATTGCTAGCTTTACCGGAGCTGTTCCTGCAATTATTTATTGCCCTCTGATAATATTCTCAGTTTCTAATCTAATATCAGGTACTATATTTTTTAAAAATGTGGATGAATCGCTGACATACGACCGTTATGTGGCATCTCTGAACCAACAAGTTACAGTAGAAGAAATTTGTGAAGAAGAAAATAGGATTGAATCATTACGAATAAAAAATGGTGAAGTACAAAATCAAACATTTAAACAAAAAGCACCGATAGGGCTAATTATCGGATTTGTTTTATTCCTTATAGCGGTTTTAATTTACTTTACGAATGGGACAATTTCCATTCCATTCATAAGAACATATCTAACTGATGAAATTCTAATAAATTTCTTTCCGCCGGATGATAAAATCATTCCTATATTGATTTTGATATTATATTTTCCTGCTCAAGTAATATCACAAATGATTTCTCAAAAGATTGGGGAAATTTCGGATAGACACAATAATTTGATTTCCTTAATCCTAATTTATCTTTTCCGGGCATTATTTACATGGTTACTTATTGTTATGGTTTCTCCTTGGACATTCGCGTTAATTCTGATATTTTACCATACAACTGTCATTGCCAATACGTATCTAATGCATTCAATAGTTTCACGTGTTTCAACTACACACAGAGGAAAGATATTTGGCGCATATGAAGTTATGAGATTACTTGGAAGTGTGATAGGGCCGATGATCGGTGGTATAATCTGGGATAATCCAAGTTTATCAAGACAAACTCCATTTATTATCTCTGCAATCGTATTAATTTTGATGATCCCATATATTTTGTTTGCTATATGGAAATTAAAGCCATATATGGCAGAAAAGATTGATTTGTAACAAGATACAGGCATTATTTTCTTTTATATTTATATTAACTTTCTTGACATTTGAAAGTAAATTCGTTTGGGATTAAAGATTCTTTTTGTTTATAGGTGAATCTCCATATCCTAATTTTCATTTATTATGCAAAATTTATTATTAACAACTAATATAATGATCATAAGCTGGTTACAATGGAAATCACAATAAGATCTCTGATTTTTTCTGATTTAGAATCAGTTCTTGAGATATTCGAAGAAGGAATTTTAACAGGAAATGCCACTTTTGAGACATCACCCCCTTCCAAAATCGAATGGGATAACCAACATTTACAAGCAGGCAGATTGGTAGCTGAATTGAGCGATAAAATATTGGGATGGGCTGCATTATCTCCTATTTCAGACAGGTGTGTATATTCTGGAGTTTGTGATGTGAGTATTTATGTTAAACAGTCAGAAAGGGGTAAAGGAATAGGAAAGAAATTACTGAGTGCTTTGATTACAGAGTCAGAGAAAGAAGGATATTGGACACTACAATCCAGAATATTTCCGGATAATCAAGTTAGTCTCTCTATTCATAATAAACTTGGCTTTAAGATCGTGGGGACAAGAGAGAGAATTGGGAAAATGAACGGTATTTGGCGTGATATTTTGCTTTTAGAACGACGTAGCACGAAAATTGGGATATAAAAAGATAGTTGAACTTATGGTTCAATTGTGAATTTGGTGATATCTTGCGATTCAACGTTATTTTTACTTTTTAAACATCTCTATAAATCATAGCCATATACATAGGTTTTTCAGATTTTGGATAATTTCCAAATTTCCCTTTTGAATCTGGTCTAAACGTACCAGTATAAAATCAGAATCTTCCAAATTAAGTATCTCTTCTATATCATAAGGGATGAGCCCACAGAAGCTACGGTTAAAAATGATCTTCAATATTACAATCAAGATAGATTGGGAATTTATTCCCGCGATATGTTAGCATATGCATTTATGGGTTTTGGAGTGCATGACGAATACAGTGCATGGGAAATTTATATTGACGATCAAATAGCCGGGATAATTACTTCTGACGAGATAGAAGATCTATGGTGGGAAAATGATTTTTATCATGTCTATCCTCTGGATACAATCGTATTAATCGATACTTGTTATAGTTATCTCCCAAGAGATAATCCTACCACACCTTATATGGCAAAAGCGTTTGTTGATTATGGAGCAAAAAGTTTTACTGGTTCTACGTTCCCTCTTCCTGTTTATTTATTTGGTACGCAACCTGGAGAAGCTGTAAATTCTTTTTGGGGTCATTTAAGTGGAACCAGATATGTGTGGAGATGGTGGACATGGTGGGGTTGGTATTCATATCCTGATGAAAGCGTTGAAGAATCTGGAGAATTCATGTGCAGTTATTTTAATAATTGGACTTATGGTGAAGAATGGCAAACATACTCTGATGATCCAGATGATGAAATATATCTCGAATAATTTTTTTTTTTTCATTTCATATTTCATATACAAAATTGACTAATTTGTATGAATTTATTAGGATGAACACAATAATAATGACTGTGAATCAATTGTTAAAATATTGAATTCAAAATTTATTGAAATCTATTTGTTTTGGGATTGTATTATCGGTGCTAAAGCAGTGAATGGAAAAAAAAATAAAGATATTTTTAAATCTCAATCTATAATTGATAAACAAACCGAAAAACGGAAACGCTCACCAAGGAAATACTTGAAATTATACTCCATCCTTTCTATTTTTGCAATTATCTCAGCGGGAACCTTAACTGCACTTTATTTAATCCCTCCCTCAATCCCTACCTATATAGACACAACGGGTTGGGGTTATGACGTGTTTGTTTCAGGTGATTATGCGTATGTGGCAGATTGGCATAGCGGATTGGCGATTATTGATGTATCAGATCCCTTAAATCCGGGAGATCCATCTTACATAGACACAGTGAATTTTGCGAATAGTGTATTCGTATCGGGTGATTATGCATATGTGACAGATTATGAAAGCGGATTGGCGATTATTGATATCTCCGATCCCTTAAATCCGGGGAATCCATTGCGCATAGACACAGTGAATTTTGCGAATAGTGTATTCGTATCGGGTGATTATGCATATGTGACAGATTATGAAAGCGGATTGGCGATTATCAATGTCTCTGATCCTTTAAATCCAGGGATTCCATTGTACATATACACAGCAAGTGAAGATGTTAGTGCGGTTCAGGATGTGTTCGTATCAGGTGATTATGCGTATGTACCAAGTTGGTTTGACGGATTGGTGATTATTGATGTATCCGATCCCCTAAATCCAGGGACTCCATTGCACATAGACATACAAGGTTATCCTGAGCGTGTGTTCGCATCAGGGGATTATGTGTATGTAACGGAAGGTGAACACGGATTAGTGATTATTGACGTGTCCGATCCCTTAAATCCGGGGACTCCATTGCACATAGACACACAAGGTTATCCTGAGCGCGTGTTCGTATCAGGGGATAATGCCTATGTAACGGAAGGTGAACGCGGATTGGTGTTTATTGACGTGTCCGATCCCTTAAATCCGGGGAATCCATTACGCATAGACACAACAGGTTGGGCTAATGGTGTGTTCGTATCAGGTGATTATGCGTATGTGGCGGATGGCAAAAGCGGATTGGCGATTATCGATGTTTCCGACATTGTCAAAGAAATTGCAGCATATAACTTGAATCAAAAAATTATTTTAGTTGGATTGGTAACTTCAATGTTATTTGCAACACTGATAATATTCTTGATTTCTTTTTCGCTTATTTCTAATAAATTATTGAAAAATTCATCCCCCAGTACCAAAGTTAACTAAAATATCTGAGCTTACACTGATGTACAAAGAAAAAAAGAAACCAATATGGTGAAAAATATGGTATTTAAGACAAAAATAGCGAAATCAATGGAAAAACACTTGAAAGTATACTTAATTCTTTTAATTTTTGCAATCATTTCTACGGGAATCTTACCTGCACTTTATTTAATCCCCACCTTAAAACCTGGGACTTCATCGTACATAGATACAACAGGTCATTCTCAAGGTGTTTTCGTTTCAGGTAATTATGCGTATATGGGAGTTGGTAGTAAAGGATTGGTGATAATAAATATATCCAATCCGTTAAATCCAGAGGATCCAAAGTAGATTGACACAACAGGCAATGCTAGGAGTGTATTCGTATCGGGTAATTACGCATATATAGCAGTAGCAGATGATGCGAGTGGATTGGCGATTATCAATATATCCGATCCATTAAATCCGGGGACTCCATCGCACATAAACACAACAAGTGATGCTGGTGATGTGTTTGTCTCAGGTGATTATGCATATGTAGCAGATGATGCGAGTGGATTGGCGATTATCAATGTATCCGATCCATTAAATCCAGGGACTCCATCGTATTTAGACATTACAGGTGATGCTAGGAGTGTATTCGTATCGGGTGATTATGTGTATGTAGCAAATGGTGAAAGTGGGTTCGCGATTATCAATGTATCCGATCCCTTAAATCCGGGGACTTCATTGCACATAGATTTAACAAGGTTGAGGCAAATTATGAATAAAATACCCACAACTTTCATCATGGATAAGTTGTAACCGCCAGATGAATACTTCTACGGTCATAAGCAAGCTAATATGGCTCAAGAATTGGAGTAACGAGGTTGATACCAAAGAGATATTAATGATATGCTTAAAATTGATTTAATAATTTTTTACATTTCTTTAAATGATTTTTTTGGAAAAATCGTAAATCAATATTTCTATTGAACCAAGCTCTCTTTAATCTGATAGTAGTTTCGTGATTTTTTTTGTAATCTTCCATAATCATTTTATTGGGAATAAAAATTCCATCAATTTCATGGTAGTCATAAATTGAAAGACATCTATACGGATCTTTTTGATGTGCATGAAAATATTCTATTTTACAAACAAGGTAAGATTTTTCATCGATCCAAATATGTTGCTTATCCCAATTTGCAAATTTATAAAAACTCTCTGTCCCAGGGACACATTGGTCATAGACATAATTGGTATGCCTGATAGTGTGTTCGTATCAGGTAATTATGCGTATGTAACAAGTTGGGGTCGCGGATTGGCGATAATTGATATCTCCGACCCCTTAAATCCGGGGACACCGTTGCATATAGAGTTAATGGATGGGGCTCAATGTGTGTTCATATCGGGTGATTATGCATATGTGGCATTTAGTGAAAGCGGATTGGCGATAATTGATATCTTCGATCCCTTAAATCCGGGGTCTCCATTGTACGTAGACACAACGGGTTTTGCCTCAAACGTATTCGTATCAAGTAACTATGCATATGTAGCAGATGGTAAAAGTGGATTGGCGATAATTGATATCTCCGATCCCTTAAATCCGGGGTCTCCATTGTACGTAGACACAACAAGTGAAGATATTAGTGGGGCTAGCGACGTGTTCGTGTTAGGTGACTATGCGTATGTGGCAGATAGTAAAAGTGGATTGGTGATTATTGATGTATCCGATCCTTTAAATCCGGGGACTCCATCGTATATAGACACACAAGGTTCCCCTCATCACGTGTTTGTATCAGGGGATTATGCATATATGGCGGAAGGTGAAAGCGGATTGACAATTATTGACTTGTCTGATCCCTTAAATCCGGGGACTCCGTTGCACATAGACATACAAGGTTATGCTCGGGACGTATTCATATCAAGTGATTATGCTTATGTGGCAGCTTGGTATAGCCGATTGGCCTTTGTTGACGTATCCAATATTTTCAATAAAACTACAAATTACAACTTAAATCAAACAATTATATTAGTCGGATGGGTAATTTCCATGATATTTGCAGCACTAATGATTTTCTTGATTTCCATCTCGCTTATTTCTAATAAATTATCTAAGAATTTATTAAAAAAACAGATAAAAAATATTATGTAAAAATAGGGGATCTTATACCAGTTTTTGTACTTTTATTGTTGTTAAAAACGGACATATCAAGATCAATTAAAAAAAATGAAGAATATTGTGCTTGTATCTTTATTTATGTCATTTAGCATTTTTTTCTAAATTTTCTAAAAAGATAGGTTATGATAATTCAATTTTTCCAGTAAAAATTTAAAAGAATAGTTATGAATTTATTTATTATGGCTAAAAAGACAAAGGGCACCATTTCAAAACTTCCTTCGAAAGATGGAAACTATAATCTCTTTAATACTAAAGGAGATATGGTTTATACTAGGCAAGGAAATGTAAAAGAAAGAATCTCAGCACATTCTAATAACCCGAAGATACCATTTACATCATACACATTTAAATTAGAACCTTCTGCTAAAAAAAGAGAGCAAACTGAAGAAAAAAGAATAAAGAGATATAAACCACGCTATAATAAACAAAAGAAATAACATTTAAAAAAAATCTTGATCGTCGAATATTTACATGAAAAATTGAAATTTCAAAATTTATTTTTATTCCCGTCCTGATTCATCTCGAGATTTTTCAATTTTAATTAAGTTCACCCTTATGATGAAGTGTCTCACCATTTTTATGTACCATGTCATCCTCTCAACGAAACTATTCACCAAACCTATAAACTCAATAATCTCCAAAAATTGCTGTTTTTAAAGAAGAAAATCAAGTTTTTATTTTCTAAAATTCAAAGCAAAATTTCATAATCTGAAATTTACATTTCTAATACACATGAAGATCAAAATTAACTCGAAACAAATTTTAGCTAATCATTATTCACTGGAAGAAAAATTGTTACAAATACCTTCTCAACGATTCCTTACGTATCGTGAAGAATTAGACCGGAATCTTCATATTTGTCGGGAAATAAACAATAAAATGCTCAATTTTATCCTTCCTTATAATTTGCTTCTTCAAGAGTTTATTTAGATGCCATTGGAGTTGCCCAGGTTGGAGTTCCGTTATCCGGAGCAATTAGTTGTAATGAATTCCGGGATAAAAAAAAATTGGTGAATAATTTTTTTCCGATTTTCGTTATTCAAAATTTTATTATATGCAAATTGACTTCCCGCCTTGAAAAATGTCAAAATGATGAAAATAGGTGCAATCATTATCAGAAAAACAAATAGAAAAACTACAAATGGGGGAATATTCATTGAGCTTGGATCACTGGGAGGAGGGGATTTGTCTCTCATTGGAACATGTGGGTCAACCTCAAAAGTCAAAAATGTCACCGGTAATGCAAGGAGGAATGCAAGAATTAGTGAGATCAAAAAAAAGATTAAATTTGAACGACCTTTTTTTACCGAAAGTTGTGAATTAAATTTCATTTAAAATAATCCTTTCATCATTTAGGTTCTAAGTACCAAAATTCATGTATGATATAAATAAATTAAGATTTTGTTACAATTTCTATATGCTTGAAATGAGATCAGATTCATCAATATCGCCAAAATGGTTCATTCTCATAAATATTTTTCTTTCTATTGTGCAGATGGATCCGTAACTCTTCCCATAAACAAAATATTCCCAGTTTCTTGGTCTTGTATTAAGAAAATGAATGGATGATCAGCGTTAAAGACAATATTGGTTACTAGGCTAGTTGAACGCTTCATAACTACTGCAGTTGCAGCAGCTGCTTCTGTTCCTTCTTCATCAACTTTTACATATGCTTGGTGTATGACATTACTAATAAAAAGTTTATCTGTAAGAGTCATTCCTGAAAAATCTGTGGTTCTACTGAACGCGGTTGGCATCCCCATGGAAATAAGAGTGTCTTTCATAAAATATTTAGTGTCAAATTCAAATTTAGGTAAAAAAACATTCTTTAAAACTGTCTTTTGCATTTGATTTTTATATTCCTCAAGTTTTTCTTGTGTTAAAGAAGATTCGATAACACTAAGATTTGCCTTCGGTAATAGTATCAGCATTGAAATTTTTTCCCCTTTGTATGGCAATTCTATGATTTGGAGATCTTCTAAGTTAGTATAACTAAGTTCTACATCGCCAGGATCTAAATGCATCATCTGAGTTTTTACAACATTGTCAGGAGTTATTAGAAAATCTTTTTCCTCTGTATCAGATTTATCAAATTCCCACTCCCATTCTCCTTTGAAATAAATTGCATTTGTAAGAACTAATATAGTCATTTTATCAAGAAAACCTGATGGAATTAAGTCTTTAATTTTATCGTTAGTTTGATCTTCTATGAAATTATTGATTGTTTGTCTCGATTTCTCTGTTTCATTCACAAAATCAACATTAGCTGCTTTACCCCCATAATATGTCTCAACTCTAGTTATATAATCTTCTTGAAACGGAAAATTTATTTGACACCATAACGCATTTCCAGTTCTTAATTCATAACTATTACTCCCTTGGTTTATACTATTATAGATTGCGGCAAAATTCGACCTCAATACATTATTTTCAGGAAAATAAAAAACTGATTTCATTTCATCTGCCGTTTGGCCTATTGCACCTTCATAAGTCATTGCTAAAGCAGAAAAAATGCTGTAAGGGGAATAAAAAACATTTCCTTCTTTAGTTTCAACAATTTTCGAATACAAATCAAAAGCAAATTGATTATTGGCATTTACTACTTCTTGAATGCCATGAGATGTCGAATCTGAATCATCTAAATGTGGAGGATTGTAAGGATCATAGGGAAAAAGAAACAATACAGTTGATGTTGTAGTTATACCAATTATAAGAAGTGTTGATGCTACTATTAGTAGAACTTTTTTGTGCATATAATTAGTGCATCATATTACAAATATAAGCATTAAGGAAGGAATTTCGACATTTTATTTTCAATAATCATTTCTGAAATAACTATTATTTTCATTTATGTTATTTTAAGGAATATGTTGGATTCCCCAGTCGAATTACACACAAATTTTAGTATTAATTAATCTCAACATTAAATGTTGGTTTCTCTAAAAGGTATAGGTGCTTTTTACGCCCAATTTGGACAGAAGAAATAAAATTCTTTTGCAGTAGTTTATCAATGTGATATTTAACGGTATTTCTTTTCAAATTCAATTCATGACTTATCTTACTTTGATAAATCCCCGAATTTTGTTTTATATGATTTAATATAGTAAAGGTTAATTTAGATTTTTTGATTAAAAGATAATCGTTATTGACCGGAATCTTCATGTTTGCTGGGAAATAAACAGTAAAATGCTCAATTTTATCCTTTCTAATAATTTTATTCTCCATGAGTTTATTTAGATGCCATTGTAGTTGCCCAGGTTGGAATTTTGTTGTACGGAGTAATTCACTGTAGTGGATTCCTGGATACTGGAAAATTTGGTGGATGATTTTTTTCCGATTTTCGTTGTTCCAAATTTTTTTATAGGCAAATTTACTTCCCGAATTTATAAATATCAAAATACTGAAAACAGAGGCAATCATTATCAGAAAAATAAATAGAAATGCTTTGAATGCGGTAAGATCTACTGAATCAGGAGAGGATGGAACAGGTGAGTCAGTTTTGGTTGAGCCTCGTGTTCCAAGATCGTTTGAATCCAACTCAAAAATCAAAAGAGTAACCGGTAATGCAAAAATGAATGCAAATGTTAGTGAAATCAATAAAATAAATAAATTCAAACGGCTTTTTTTTTGGGAAATTTGTGAATCATGTTTAATGTTAAACACTCCGTCGCATCCTTTTATTATCGGTTTGGTTCTATAGTACCTAAATCAACATATAATATAAATAAATTAAGGTAAGGTTTTTGTACAATTTCTATATGTTTGAATTGATCTTCGATTCCCAAATTTATTACGAAGAGAGATAATTACCATATAAGCATAATCACCTAATACGAACACATCATGTGAAACATGATGCAGATACCATTGAAATTCCTCATGTTGAGTAGATTGAAAATATTGAGACGCCATAATGCAATTTACATTCTAGAGATTGTTTCTTATTATTGGAATTTAAGAATAAATGGGAAAAAAGTAGGAAAAAATTCCAAGTATTTTCTTTTGTTTCACACCTTTTAGTTTAGAAATTTATTTTAATCCCTTCACGAAATTAATTATATAATACATACAAAAACGGTTTCAGAAAAAATATCAGAGGTTTAGTCTATCATGATAAGAGATACGATGTTGCAGCGGTTGGTTCGCTTTCAAATATGGCGCTCTTCGATGAAATTCTCAAACGACCGATTGCAAGGAATTTCGTGGTTATTGGTTCTTCAAAATATCAAAATGTTAAGCAGACTTTACTCGATCAATTAAGTAAAAACCATATAGTCATAATAATGAGTTTTTAGATCAAGTTCGAGAAAAAATGATTTCGATTTTAGATACAAGTTTTGAACCAGATCGAAAAGATGAGGAAATTTTGGATGTAATTCAGGAAAATTTTCCCATTATATCTGCAGCATTGGATAAACCCGGCGAAATATTACGGAAACATAAAACAAAAATCGATCTTTCCTTGATAGATGGAATTTCGGAATTATTAAAATTGTGTAATGTTGCAGAAAAAGAACTGAAAGCAAAAAAACAGATTAGAGCAAGACGATTGATGAAAAAACAATCGAT
>SDBS01001191.1_pt1 | contig 26562 bp, 42 predicted proteins | sample 2277091 | NCBI WGS metagenome assembly SDBS01 (sample SAMN10404972, study PRJNA504765) | marine sediment metagenome | isolation source: marine sediment core GS10_PC15, 163 cmbsf | place: Arctic Ocean: Southern Knipovich Ridge | collected 2010
CCTTTTTGAAAACTGGAGCATCTTACTCCATAGGCGATTTCGCAATCATTTTGATTCATACTAGTAAGATAGCAAACTAGTATATCTCATCTTGTTTGTTCTAATGAACAGAATTGGAGGCATTGTGATTCTAATGCTCAAATGACAATCGGGGCATATACTGAGTCAGTGAATTAAGACTCGTAACACAATACCTCCAGGGATTAGTTACTATTCTATTGTTAAAGGATTGTGAAATATAGAGTATAGATTGGAGGTATGCCCCTCTCAAAGATACATTCAGACTAATTAAAGCATGACCAATAATCAGACTCCTCGACAGAGCAATACCTCCAGGCTATTATGACTACTAGTAATATTAAAGAATTGTATGCAGAGGAGCCAAATATTACAATAAGGAGGTATTGCGATGTGAATCGAAAATGACTCCTCTGATTATATGATTGTAGAATACGAGATAATAAGATACTAAGCTCAAAGACTTTTGATAAACTCCGTATATTGAGAGCGACTCAAGCTAGTAAAATCTTTGAGGTCATAAGCTAAGTTATGGACATGAAACAACGAGAGATCCGTTGTGTGTATAACGAAATAAGCTGGCACTCCGAGGGCCTTTGCGACAGTTTCGAGAATCTCTCTTTGCATATTAGTTCGGTTCCAAATCATCTGTTTAGAGTTAGTGATGTGATTCTCATCGTTTAGATTGCCAGTTACATCGATGATAGCTACAATTCCTCTGTCTAGTCTATACTCAACCCAATCAAGGTCAACGCCAAAACAGCCGTCTCCAAGAGTTCTATGCCATTGGGAATATTCAGAGGCTCGGACTCCGAGCTTTTCTGGCTTACTCATCTAACTCGCAATCCTCATCGTGATCTCCGGCTGTGCCTCCACAAAAGGGACAATCTTGCGTACTTGCACAATTTGACTGTCTGAGATAATACATGGGATTACTCATTTTTAACTTGAATCTCTCTAATCTACTTTGCATTTTAGGAGTCATTTTATTTTTCTCACTTTTCCAATGGATAAGATTGCCACTTCGTCAGCTTCTGTAAGTCGCCAAAAGATTCCGTCCCATTCGATAATTCCTTTTTTGTGCAATAGCCGGAATCCTCTTGGAATATACTCTCTTGGTTTATTGAATCGGATTTGATCGGCCCAGGCTCGTTTCATTTCATTTTTCTTCTCCTAGTATTTTTTGATTGTATTCTTGTTTTGTTAAGACGTTCTCTTGATTGAAGAATTTTTCCAGGCGTGCCACTATTTCCTCATCCTTAACAATTTGTATCAATCTCTCCTCAGTTAGTTTCATTTCATTTTCTTCCAGGCGAAGGCGTTAGTGCCACATTGAGAGCACTCACTGGCCGTCTTTTTGTTTTTACAATTACAATTAATACAATATTTCGGTGTCACTCGCTCTCCTCCAGGGAATATTTCTCAAGAGGTTCCAAATTAAGCTTTTGATCGTTGCCCCATGTGTCCCAATCATGGATCTTTGTCCTAGCAAACAGTTCAATCCTTGGGAGATCGCCAAACAGCTTGACGATCTTTGTGCGAACAGAGTCCGGCTTTTTGGAGTGAGATGTAAAGGGAGACGCTATTATCTGAGAAATTTTTTTGGATTTAACCTTGATTCCTTTGCCTCTAGTTGCTAAAAGCATTAGTTCAGCGTTTGCTCTTGTATAAGATCCTAGTCCGGTAAAGTAACCTCCCTTGTTTCTGTTCAATTTAACCCAGGTAAAAAGGACAGTTTTGTAGCTAAAGCCCCAAGCTTCAAAGAATTTCTTAACAAAAATTTCTTCAAGCATTGGGAGAGTAACCCATAGACAGAGCACAGAGTCTTTGTCAGCTATGTTTTTGACTGGAAAAGATTTGATTTCTTCGATTCGCATACCGTTATACGGAGTTATTTTGAATTTAGGATCGTAGTTGTAAAGCCTGGAGCCCTCAGTGTTATTGAATTTCCCATAGAGCCACGGAGGATCAGCTAGTAAAATTTTGTATTTCTTTTTTGGAAAATCCATAATAATTCCAGGACGGTGTGAATAATTAAGTAGTTCTAATTTGGAAGTCACTGAAAAGCGAAGTGATTATCATTTCAGCAATTTTTAGCTGATAGTCCTCAATGAGTTTATTTTCCTCTACTTTGTCATTGACTTTGCTCCAATCTGTGATCCCTCTCATGTGGACAGCCATCTTGTAAGCTTCTTGTAAAGCCCACTCGACATTGTTGACAGCGTTAGCGTGATTCAATTATGAAACACCTTCTTGCAATATGGACATTTTTTACCACAACCCATGAATGAGCCCCAATGAACTAAAACGTGCTCTTTACAGTGAGAGCACTCGACAAATTTTGTCAGTGGTTTTGTAGTAACCCACTCTGTCATTTAGGACACTCACAGCCACAGTGTTGAATTTTCTTTTTACGGTCAAGTTTGCCTTCTCTACAATCGACATGATTGTAGTTACGGCACTCATAGCAAGGATTCATTTTAAAATCACGGCCACGGCAAGAATTATGATAGCGATGGAATTACAGATTACTGGAGTATAGAGATTCAATTCTCCTCCTCCCAATTTTTGAATAGTGCTTTGAGGATTTTATTCCATCTAGCTAGTGCCTCGTTGTAATCGTTATCGTTAATCATTTAGCTCGACTACTCCTCAAAGTTTCAAAGACGTGTTGAATAATTTTGGCCTCCAAGTCTGAACAGTAAGGGCACGTTTTTTTGTGAACTTTCATGTAAGATTGTGCGATTGTCTCAACGACTTTTTTAGTATTCATTTATCAAAGTCTCCGTTTTTGAATTTGCGTGTCATAATTTTTTTGCGAGATTTCATCCTCTCTTTAGTGAGAAAAGAGTTGTTTATCTCACTATGTAATTGCTCGAAAATAGAAGTGTCAATCGGGGCCGACTCTTTTTCTGGAGGTAACTCAGTCCCACAGTGCAAACAATTATTGGAGATTCTGTCGCTGTATTCTGTTTTGCATTTTGGACATATTACGGTCATTGTTTTAACAACTCCGAAAAGTGTTTGTCACAAAAATAAACAAACGTTCCTTCGTCTCCCTCTTGACATTTCTTGCAATTTAATATCCGTTCATCTATTGTTCTCATTTTAATCACAATTCCCACAGTAGCCGTTATCATTACTGACAGAGTTACTGAATTTATGACAACCTCGGCATACTCCGGAGTGTCGGCCGTCAGCTTCGTCACTCATTTTGCTCGGCTCCTATAACCATTGAGCCAAATCTCAACCAATTCCTCTGTGCAAATTTCACAAAGATCGTGAGTATCTTCAATCGGCTTATTGATACAACGTGGACATTTACGGTCAGTCATTTTTTGAGCTTCTCCTCGTTAAGTTGTTTGACTTTTTCCCAAAAGTTAAGTTGCGATTTGAGATATTTGATGTTACGGTCAGCATTTACAAGATCCTTTTCACGTTCTTCTTGCGTCCATCTTTTAGGCAATTTTTTCCAACTCCAGGATATGCTCATCCACTAATATTTTTCCTCCGGCCAAGAGATTTTTCATGTATTGAGGATTTACAAAAATCCAGTGAGCGTCATTCTTGCCTATTTTGTGCAAAGTCCATTTTCCTTCCTCGTTTTTCAGTGAGTAGTGACCAAGATATCGAGGAAAAATTCTCATTCGATTAGAGCCGTCTTTTTGGATTCCGTCCACTGAGTCGTCACGGCCGACAATATTGAGGAGAAGTGGCTTAGTCATTAGTTATCTCCCTCCTCATCCCAAGATTGCACTTTTGCCTCGGCACATTTTTGAGAACAGAAGTTGACAGCGTAACCATACTCATCATACCATGACTTAGCGTCCGGAGCATAAGCCCCACACGCCAAGCATCTCCCTCCCTTCATTAGAGATCCTCCTCTCGAAATCCAGTGCAAACTTTGTGAGCAAAGCGTTTGAGAGCCTCGAAGTCGTCCTCGGTAAATTCAAACTTTGTCTTACCGATTTTTAGGATTCTAAGCCTTGTCATTTTGGGCCTCATCCTCATCTTTGCATTGTTGCGAACAAAATTCATACGGAGTCTCCGTGTCCGGCACAGTGGGTAATTCTCTCCCACAGCGACAGATTCCTCCGTTCATTAGTATCTGTCCTCCTTAGCTTGTCTGAAAGCGTCCTCGTCAGTTAGTCCCTCTCGGATGTATTTGTCAGTGAGTTCTCCTAGTCCTGGCTGAGGCTCTTTGACAAAGCACTTGGGACATTCAATGTTATCGCCATGATGAACTAGATATGGCTGATTCTCGGCCCCACATGAAGGGCAAATTTTATTGCCAGTTGAGGGAGAGCTAGATGTGTATCTGTCAGAAACGCTCATTTAGTTTCTCCTCCCACTCCAGGCGTAATTTTTCTTAGGAATCTCCCAGGCTTTACTACCTAGTGAGAGAATTACTCCCACTGAAAAATCGCATAATTCCACCTAATGGCCGTAGACTAGTCCATAATAGATTTTGTCTCCCTCAATGACTTTTCCGCCTCCCATGTCTGTGTCTTGAGTTTTGACTAATTCAAAGGCAAACCAATAGCATCCATTAAATGATTCAAAAGCTTTAATGACTTTAGTTGGCTTTGAGAGATAGCCTCCTTTAATGTAAAGGTCGTCTCCCTTTGATTCAAAGATATATTTACTCATAGCCTAGAATACTAGTTTAATAGTATTATATCCTTGTTTGTTATTTTTTACAAACAGCCTCATAGCGTGAGATTGTCCTTCTTGTAGCTATCAATAACAGCCTTAGTCGTGGCCGTCATTAGAGTAAATACCATGTGGTTATTTTTTAGATTATAGTTAACGAGGCCAGAGGCTACTAATTCCTCAACAATCTCCAGAAGCTTCTCTTTTCCGACTTTATACTTATTTTCGATTGTTTTATTGAGTAATTCATTAAGGTTATAATTTCCCTCAGCGAAGTTAGTCAGCCAAAAAGAGGAGAAATTAATCGCTCTGAGAGGAACGTCATGCCAGTTCATTACAATACCAATCCTACTAAAGCAATCAGAGACACTACAAAAGCAAGATAGATCCATCTTTTTGTTGTCATTCTGTCCAGGCCTTCCATTGACATTCAGTAACCGGACATGAGCCCCAAAACGTCTGATTCCATTCATGGCCCAGGGAGCATCGATAAAATTCCATATTCATAGATTTATTGTGTAAGTGTTTTCGTCCTTCCTCATCCCAATAGATATCAGCCTTTGCGTTGACTTTGTGTTGATTTACGATTCTTAATGAGGATCTTAGGTTTTGGAGTGTGCAATCGGGGCAAAATTTCCGTCCGACTTGTAATGATCTTAACGAGCTCTCGTTCATCTAATTTGAAAACCTCGTCCCTGGTGAGCCATAAAAATTGTAACTTCGCATTTTCATAGTGAATATTTCGAGCATTAGTTCGATGGACAGCCTTTGTATTTTGCCAATGCACATCACCGTCAATCTCGCAAACAAGCTGAGGCTGAACTTGAGGACAAAATAAATCGGGATAGTGAACAAAATATTTTCGGAGTATTTCCTCTCCAGAGCAATAGCCGTCTGTAATTGCGACACAATGTCCATTTCTTTTGTCAAAATATAAGACCTCATCCTGGAGAGCATGAAGGCCAAATCTACGAGAGAGGACATTACGAACAATCGACTTTTCGTTTGTATCGTCATGGAAGCTTATCCATTGAGTTTTTTTTCTGGCCATACTTGACTAAATAATATGCTGAGAACAAGTCCTTTTTATCTACATTCGTGTCAATACTACGAGCTCGTCTGTCCTCTACTGTCTCGGATTGATCAAAGTCTCTCCAGTTAAATTCGTGAGCTGTCTTACGAGCCCATTCATTAATCTCCTTAGCTTCGATTTTGAATTTTTCAGTGTTAAAATCTCGATGAGGAGGAACGTCAAGCTCTTTTTGTTCTTTAGGAGGAGTCTCAATTTTTTCTTGTTTAGGAGGAGTTGGAGGAGGTTGCTCGCCTTTTTTCTCCGGACAGACATGAGGGTTTTTTGTGTTAGGAATCAGAGGAATTTTTTTTCCAGACTCAGCTATCATCGAGTCGTTAAATGCGATGGCTTGGCCACATGAAAAACAGTTGTAAGTTTTACTTGGCTTGCTCAGGGAGTCTCACCGATTGGATTTTCTTGTTAATGTCTCCTCTGACTTCCTTTGTGATATCTGAGTTATGCACAAAGCAATAATAATCAAGTTTCTTTTTGGCCTCTCTTGTTAGTAAGACATTGATTTGAACCATGTCGTTATTTTTACTCATGCCTATATTACTAGTTTGCTAGGTATATAGTCGTGTTTGTTCAAAAAAACAAACAATATCTAATATGCTAGTATTCTATATTACTAGTATGAATACAGAAAAAGCCACTTTAGAACTTACCGAGAAACTCCTTAATGGTATGAAAAAGGCCGAATCTTATCAATTTGGCGAGGCAATACAACAAATCCGAAAATTTAGAACACGACAAATCACTCTCACTGAATTAGACTCCTATCTACTTTTCACGCCAAAAAAAGTCAAAGATGCCGTTTATCAGATAGACGAGATTTTGACTCCTCATCTCAAATCAATCAGAGGATTGATTGAGCCGGGATTTTTACCGGGAGGAGAATACACATCCAAAATGGAAAAAGAGGACTTAGAGGCCGTTTATCAAGGCGTTCTCAAACAAGCAAGGGAGAGGAAAAAATGAGTAAATACGTCAAACAGTGTGAACAGTGCAAAGAATGGAAGAATTTTAAAGATGTAAAGTTTTTCCCGGCCGAGAGAGAGACTTACCTCGATGGGACTGTTCAAGAATCTTGGAATAGATATTATTGCAAGGACTGTATGAAATCATGGGATCTTGCAGACAGCGACTCCGATTTAACCTACGAGGAAGCTAGCCAATACGTCCCTATCAAGACAGAGAGAATCTAACCCACACACCTTAGTTTCCAGTCCATGACCGGAGACGTAATGTGTTATTGGTATATTGGTATTTTCTAAATAATTTTTTCTTATAATACGATAGAGTGGAAGTATAGGTGTGTGGGTTGCTAGGCACAAAAATTAACTAGGCGTAAAGTCTTTGTGTCTGGACTGGAAATATATAGAAAAATGGGGTTATTTGGGAGGCTGTTCCGTCTCTGTCTTTTGGATTTGTTTCACGTCTTTTGGAAGTTTGGCCTGGAGATTTGAGATTTGTTTCTTTAGTTGTTCGTTCTCGGCCTGGAGCGTTAAATTGTTATTATAAACTCCGGTGACAGCTTGTTGCATACCGTCAAATTCTTTAGTTATCAAATTTCCCATAACGTCAAAAAGTTCGCCTTTAGTCTGTGAGATTCGTCTCATGGCATTAGAAATAGCTTGACGGAATTGTTCTTGACTCATTGGAGGAGGGACATTCGGTTGAGCTCCCATTCGATGAACTTCGACTTTTGGTTGTTTGCTCATGCTAGATTACTAGATTGGTAGATAATAAAGTTAGTTCCCGGCTAACATCATTGTAAAAACAGCGTTGCCTCCGTTTGTGGCGAAAACTCTAATTTGGAAAAAAGTTGAGGACGGAAAACCGATCCCGGTTGCATATTGTCTATATCCAGTTTCACCGGGAGCAAAACGAATTGTTAAAGGAAATCCGGCTGAGCCTCTCCGAATAGAAATATCAATGTCTCCAGTGTTTGCATTAGATTCCATTCTTACGCCAATGTAGAGAATATTAACTGGGCCTCGATTACGAATATTTCCAGAAGCTATGCCAGTTCCTAAATCAAGAGTGCTACGATAACCAAAAGTTGCATTTGTAGCTCCGGAGACATTTACTCTCCCGATTTGCCAACCCCACACCGGCTCAGCGAATAAAATAGTCAATATCCAAAGCTCGCTCTTGAGATTGTTATAGTGCCTCTAGCTGTGACAAAAGGATCAGTTCCGGCCGTGTCTGTGACAGAGTGTTGTATAACAAGTCCCTCATCGTTGCTAACTGACTCGTTCACTACGTCAAAGAAAAATACTGGCGAGGCCGGAGTAGCTACCTCTTGTAAAATTTCAACCACAGTTCCCACATTCACTCCGTCAATCCTTCTAACCAAGAAATAACTTCCTAATTGATTTGTTTGCAAAAGCTCATAGACAACTGAAATCCAATCCGAATTAAAAGGCCACATTAATTGTCTAAAGTGAGGAGAAGCTCCTCCGACTTGAGCTCCGGCTAATCTTGTAGGAAAACCTCTAAACGCTCCTCCAACTACTCCGGCCATTTGTTGTGACCAAAAAGGATAATTAGCCATTTACAAATACCACACTAACATCGTTGCAATCCATCGCTCAGATCCTCCGATTCCTCCAGACATACGCCAATTAACTAAATCTCCGGCCTTCCAAGGCACGTTGATATTATTTGTTGTGACTTGTATTCCAGTTCCAACTGAAAAGAACATTGTAAGAACGTCAGCTCCGTTTTTCCTAAATGACAACTCTCTCACTCCTCCTCCCGATTGTATCTTATTAACGTGTATTTGCATGACTCGGCCACTTCTTATCATATCAGTTTGTTGATTGGCCTCAGTAGTAGCTGAGCCAGTTGTGTTAAGTTGCATGAATCTGTCACCGGAAGTCCCAGGATTATGAGCTTGATGCCACATTTCAGCCAAGTCTATTTCTCCAAACACCGGATTTTCATTCGGATCGAATGGCAAAGGCACAGCTTCAATGTCGTCCTCAAGTATTGCTTGTTCTAAGTCTGGATCAATTCCTGGAGCGTTGCTCTGAGCGTCCTCTGTAATACCACAGTCTTTTATTGTTACCATGCACGTTCCATCTGACGGAGTAGCTTGGCCCTCAAGGATTGCTGATAAAACAGTATCGTTAGTTATGCGAACCTCCAAACTATCTGACGCACTTACAGCATTGAACAACGCTTTAGCTACTGTTTGAGAATCTCGATTAGCTCCTCCAGTCTCAGCTAAGTTTGTGCCTTCCGTTCCGAGAAAAACTCCGGCTGTCCTATCGAAAAATTGAGCTCCAAAATTCAACGTATTGCCCGAACCTTGTCCGGCTAGATAACATTCACATTCGTAAGTATGTCCTCTTGTAAAGCCTGAGAAAATTCCGGCAAACTGTCCGGGAGCCGGACTTGTAACTGTAAGTTTGTCATTGTTGACAACCGTATCAAACTCGATGTGATCTCCAACTGTGATATCAGTTGTTTGGTTAGCTGATAGCTTGGCGTGAACAAATCCGGCAAAGCCGTCCCATTCGTTGCCAGCTAATGCCGTGCCACTCGGTTTTTCAAAGCCTTGAATAATTTTTGTTAGAGCCGGATTCTCGTATGTGTAGAATTGCCATGATGTATAGCGATTAATTCCTTGAGCCGGATTAGCAATAAAGCCGTTGTTAAAACCGTTAGTAAATGCGACAGCGTGTCCTCCGACTGGATCTTGTAATACTTCGACACAAATATCTTGCCAGAGAGGATCGTCTGGAAGATTGATCAGAGTGAAAACTACGTCACCGATTAGCCTAGCACGATGAAAGTTTGCAAGACTCCAATCTATGTCCACGTTGCCTGAAATATCTCCCATGTCATTTTCGGCACAGATAACCGGACAGCCTCCTCCTCCAGAGGCTTGAGATACGAGAATCCATTGACTTAATGTAACTGACCAAACAAAGCTAATCGTTTGTTCAGCTCCAGAGAAAACAACGTCAGCCTCAGTGGGAGTTTTAATTGCGTAAATTGTTGTTCCGGCCGTATGCTTGACGGTAACTGTTTGAGCGTCATTAAGGAAAACAGTTAATCTATGTCCTTGCCATTCTGGAAAATTAATAAATTCTAAATCAGAAGTCATAGTCCCTCCTCCAGAGCCAATGATTAACGCATTACAATCTCCTGGAGCCGTGTCGAATACATCTCCAGAGGCACTCGCTTTAGTGATATCTAATTCAGAAGTGTCAGAATCTAATGAACATAGTCTAAATTTAAAACCGATTGCTCCTCCGAATTGACTTCCATCTCCTAGAGCTTTAGATGTGTCTTGTAGGCCAGTTTGATTAATTGGAGTGAATCCTTCTTGACTGGAAAATTGCTCGGCTCCGACTTGAGAGTCATTCTGTCGGCCAAGTGCATAGAGTGAAAACTTGTTTCTCTTTTGGCTCAGTCCGGTGTCTTTACCTAATCTTCGAGCCTTGCCAGCTACCATTTAGACGAACCTCCTTGAACCGACAATCCTACGACTCAAGCCTCCTATGCCAGTGCCGGGAGATGTGATTGAAAACTCAAGTCTCTCGACAACAAGTTTGACATTTTTTGATCCTGGTTGATCCGAATCATCCTCTCTGTCTGTAAGGACGTTTGATTTGAAGAAAAATCCGTCACCGTATCTGAAATCAAAAATTCGGCTCCCACTTGTTCGGATATCATATTGTGTGTGCTCAAATTGCTGTTTCTCAAGCTCGGCCCTTGCGTCATTGAGTAATTGGTCAAAGAGTGAGATGTGTGTGCGTTCGAGAAACTCTGGCGATAAGACACGGATTACAGTATCAAATCCGGCTATTGCTAGGAGTGGCTTTGTAAAGTGTAGATCATCGACTGACATTAAGAGATTGGCTCCAGTCATTTTAATCAAACTCGTATCGTCAAAGTCTGGATTTTCTGTGAGTCCTTTAGCTTCTGGAGAGTATCTCTGGAATCTGTCATAACCGAGTGTCAAGTGCATTGTCATTAGCTTTATGTTTCGCCATTCAAACTGATTCTGGAGTGAGAGCTCTTTTGGTAATTTTAGATCAACTATATCGTTGCCACTAAGACTGAAATAAACTGGCTTGCGTCCTCTGTAAATTGAAAAGCTAGAGATTGGTAAGTCAAAAGGAAAAAATGTATTAACGAATGGAACCTCAAAGTCAGCAAAGACAACGTTGTCAACAATATCAAATAAACAGACACGCACTTCTTTAACTCCGTCAAAGTCAACGGAGCCTCTGAAAGCTTCGATTTTCATAACGCCAGCTAGTGATTGTAATTGTCCGTAATCAATGGACTCAGCGAACGAGTAGCCAAAATTTCCTCTTGAAGTAAAGTCCATGTTTTGTGTCGTTAGTGTAGATGGCTCTAGTCCTGGAAAGTTAACTGACGGAGAAGCTGTGCCGTAAATGTCACCGACACTAGCTGAGCCAGTGTTTGCCGGAGAAAATGGGAATCTTAAACAAAGCCAAGTCCCGAATTGATTGTAACTCGAATTTGGTAATACGTTGCCTCCCTCTGTAATTCTGTTCTTTATGATAAGAGAATCAGTGTCCACGTTGACAGTGATTGCACTGTCAATATTTTCTCCGAATGTCCCTCCGGCCTTTGTTACGTCTGGAAATTCTGCAAAGTCTGTCTCAGTTGGCTTGGGATCAAACGAAGCTGTGTTTGTTAAGCTGTCGTACACATGGAAACATTCGTGAGCCATGTCGCCAGTTTGTATTTTCCATTGAACGGCTGAGCTGTCCCAAAACCACACTACGCCATCATCGATCACAGCGACTTGCATTTTGTCAAGGTCAGAGCCGAAGTTAGCCGGACGATACTTTACGAACCAATCACCGTTTCCGTCAAACTCTGCAATATTATTTGTATAAACAACTCCTATCGGATCAGTGCCAGAGAACGTGTCCGTGCCAGTGCCGTCCACTAAAATTCTGAATCCTCTTGGAAATAGGTTAATTTGTCCAGAGTATGCGTAAATATCGGCCACTAACCCTAGCTCCGTGTCGTCAGTTGCCCTTGCGTCAACGTATGTTCGGAAAAATCCTTCTCCGTCAGTCGTGTTATTGTCATTGATTACTATGTTACAATCAAACATACCTGGAGCAAGTGCAAACTCAAAAGTTCCGGCCGGAGGATTACCCGGATCGGGAGCAAATTCTCCTCTTAGATAAGTTGTAATTCCGTCAGTTACCGAGGGTTTATCGGTATGATTTGAGCCACAGTTAATCCATTGTTGAGCCTTGCCGTCTGTCCATTCTGAATATTGAACAGTGTCTCCAAATTCGTCAGCCATGTCTATTTGAGTCCAGAATAGAGGACTTGAATCCGGAGTATTTCCGGTATTGTTGTCTTGTATTGAGATGAAATGTTTTTCATTGTCAATGACTTTAGCGTCCGTTAGATAGGTGACGTTTGTGTCAAATAGTGGACGAAAAACAAACTGGAATATGCCAGACTCATAGATTGAGTGGCCAGTCGGTAAGCTCCCTCTCTTAGGAGAGCCCCAGCTACAAATTAACGAGCCAGTTGGAGGATTGATTCCTCCCTCTTGTTCACCGACATTAACGTTGTCAGTGTCGTCTTTGTCAAGAGTTGGCAAGCTAGAATCATCGAGAAAATCATTAGTTCGAGAGCCTTGAGAAAAAATCGCTATGTTAATTACGTCAATGCTTGGAGTGTCAAACGAAGTGTCAAAGAAATCTAAGACTCCTCCAGTGTCAACGGAGCCTCCGAGTTTGTCGCCAATGTCAGTCCAATAATTGAAAACATAGTCCGGATGTAATCCGTATTCGTAATGATTGACTGTGCTCTTGGGTAATCCGTTGCCAAACTTTGAGCCTTGACTATATCCTATGTCGTGACCGACTAAGTTTGGTTGTCGTGATCCTCGATTTGTTTGATATCCTTCTCCTATTTCTCTAGCTACTTCAAAAGCGTCAGCGAACCAAAACGCACGATTAAAGTGAACTTGCTGAGTGTGATACTCAGTGCCAATAAGATCCAGTGTTAAGAGAGTGCCTTCGGCCTTTGTTTGCGTAGGTAAAAAGCTCGGTTTTAGCTCAAAGAATCGGTCATAAGTATTTCCGGCCAAGTCTGTGACTTCAATTCTAAATCTGTCAAATTCTTCAATTACTGTCTCCGAGGAGATTTCATCTGAGATAAATTGTCCAAAAGCTCCAGACAAAACAATCTGAGCTTCGTTGACTTCTCCTCCTCCGGCATCTGTGAAAATAGGAATTGATTGGACGAAATTTGTAATGTCTTTACTTGTTGCGTAGTTGAAATCTTCTTTGAACCAAGTAACAACGAGATTAGTGAAATTACTTGGCATTACGTTCCTAATCCAGTGGGATCGCCTGAGAAACGAAATGTTAGAATTACATCGGCTTTGTTTTTCCAATCTTGGGGCCGAGTGAATCTTGCATTAGCAAAAACATAGCCGAACTCTGGAGTGTTAGGCGAACCTTGAGGAGATACATTAAAAATCGGAATATCATCGAGACGTAATCCAAATCGTCCCTTAGCAAAGTCCGGGAGTGTTTTTTCTTCAATCAACCATTTTCTTAAAATGTCCATGACAGATCCGGGACTAGCGTTTGAGGAATTGAGTTGTTTTGCTGTAAGCTGAACATCGATTCCATCGAGTCCCATGTCTTGAACTTCGTTAATTGGCCCGGCTACTTTTGGATTCTCTGGAATAGAGTTTCTGTAAAAAACTTCTGTCGAAAACATGAGAGAGTCGTTGCCTCCCTCAGCCGTGGGATTGAACAATATTATTTCGTCAGCCGGAGCGAGATTCTCAGCTCCTTGGCCAGTGATGGAAGCTCTCCAGATTGCTGAATTTTCTCCGGCCATTACCTTATTCTCCGTGGCATTACTGGATTGCCGTCAGCGTCCACGTTGCTATATGGATGAACTCGGCCTCCTTTATCTTCGATTTGTACGTCTTGTTTGTATTCTGTCGGAGATCCAAGTGTGCCACTAACTGTTTGATGTTGAAACAAATTTCCGGAGACTTGAGAAGCTCCTCCTCGGAGTCCTCCCTGAGTTGTTACTCTAACCTCTGTAAATCCACGTCTAAGCTTCTCTTGTTCTTGATGAGTTATGAATTGGAGAATTTCGTCTCCGGCTATTCTCTTAAATCTTCTATCTAAGAAACGTCCGGGTTTCATAGCTTCGTCTATTGCAAAATTAATAAATTGCATTATGATTAGTGCAATACCGACTCCAGTGACGGCCTTAGCTAGCTGTCGTGTCAATATTGAAGAAATAAAAGTAAATGGGCCATGTGCGAGTTGCTGAACGTTGCTGAATGATTTACTTGAGAGAGCTTGTATTTTTTCAACGTTGCCTCCCTCATATTCAGTCATTTTTTCATTAGTTTTTTTTGCTTGAGGAGATGATTGAATTGCTTTGTCAATTTCAGTTTCGAGTATTCTGTCAAAGTCTCCTGGATTGATATCGACTGAGTCAGTTTTGTTCACATGATTAGGGTTAGCCGATGAAATAGCTTGACTATACAGTGCTTTTTCTACAAAGGCCCTTAGAACATCGGTAAAAGATCCCATTTAGCTCACCGTTATTGTGTCCGTTGTTATTCGGAAAAAGCATCTGTATTCAAAAAATCCCTCCTCCTCAGCTTCTTGATTAAAGTCACGGAGGAACGCATCGATTTCAATTTTTGACACGGAGCCGTTTTTACTAGTTGCCTCAATAGTGTAAGTTTCTGTCGGTGTGTTACCCAGGGAATCAAGCTCAGTCTTAGCGTTAAGAGTTGAATATAGATCAGTCGTGCCGAGCATTGTTGCCTCGAACCAATGATCACCGGAGCCGTAGAAATATCTCACACTTCCGTTAGTGAGTGGCTCTCTAAACTCTGGCCGTCCGATGTGTGGTTTAATGTTAATGAGTTGCACAAACTCATCTTTACCTCCTCCAGTGCCGAGAAATAATCTAACATTCTGAGCATTAACAAGTAAATTATCCGGGCCTAAATCTACCATGTCAAGTCACCGATAACACTGGAGGCTCAATTACTTCGCCTACTAGTCTAAATCGTGCGAGATCCTCACGTTGATAAAGACATTCTTTTTCAATTATTTGCATACGAGTAGATTGTCGAAATCTGTCGCCTTGTTTGTTGCGAGCTTCTTTAATCAAAAAGACTTCTGGCAATTCGCCATTAGATAACAAAGCGTCAATGTTTTCTATAAAATTAGTCGTAGAGCCCTCAACGTCAGCCTCTTTTACCATAGTTTCAAACTCAAACGTGCCTGAGTATAGGCCAGTAGCTCTCTTGGCAATTCCATGAGGACTGTCTCTTGTTAGTTTTCTAACAATATTATATCCGGACGAGGATTTCACGTCATTGGCCTCAGTGTAAGTATAATCGCTCCCTGGTTGATTGCCAGTTCCTTGATCACGATCATAGATTAACAGTCCATTAACTCCGGTGAAAACAGTGTCGTCCTCTGATTCTATTGTTGTTAAGACAAAACGGAGCCGTCTCCTCAAGTCTGGCTGAGCTGTTTCGTAATCGTCCTCCCTAGTCCATGCTCTCTGAGTTTGAAAATAGACTCCAATGCCACTTGACGGACTGTATTGTGTCCTTAGTATTCTAACAACTTCGTCTCCCATGTCCTCAAGATTAGTGAATGATTCGTCTCTTGATAGGAATTGCACATCGATAGTTCGGTAATACAAAGTAACTTCGTATATGTCCTGGACTTCTGTGAAAGTTGGATGTTCAATATTGTTTTCGTTGCCTTCTGATTGAATCTTTTGAACAGTGACGGCCTTTGTTACTTCGTTGCCTGGGATTTGTGGATAAGCGAAAAATTGCACTGGCTCCTTCATATTGTCAGTTGCGTTTTTAGAAATCTCTCCAGTGAGTGACCATTGAGCTTCTATGATATCTCGAAGATCGTCTGCACTAAACGCCATTATACAGTTGAGCCACTTGAGGATTCAGTGCCAGTGATCCCACTCGTTGTAGTAAATGTCCCTCCAGTGTGTCCGGTAATATCTTCTTGACCATAAACGGCTCTCACATGATCACCGATTCTTTTTTCCCACTGTTTAATTCCATCGAGTGTTTGATTCTTTGCCGGAGTTTGCCAGTAATTGTATAATGAGGCTGAAAGGCCAGAAGCTAATGAGATTAACTGTCTGTCCGGATTTTTTAACGGAGTGTCTCTATGCACACCGACTTGAACGTTGACAAAGGAGTCAGCGTCTCTCATGTGCGAGGCTATCTTTTCGTCTGACACGGTGTTAGAGTCTGGAATATTGAGATACTGTTTGGTTGTTTTCAAGTCAGCATAGCCGATCGTTGCCGGTTGACTCAAGATGTTAAGCTCCTTGTTATTCTAATGTCGAACTGTTCAGATTTTCTAACCTCGCTAGTGCTAGTGTCCTCAAAATCAATCTTGCCGTAATACTGTCCGGCTACGTTAGGGACTTCGGAGGCTATGATTGACCACGCTAAAAGGCCGTCAGTGGTCGGAGCAATCGTTCCGAGTATTATTCCTCCAGGCACGATATCAGTCAGATAATCAGTTGTTTTAATGAATAGTCGGATATTGTCATACGGTGTCAAATCAAAGGCCCCTCCAGTTGCTTGATTGACAACTTCAAACTCGACAGTAAAGTCTCGCTCTCCGATTGTTAGTGTAAGATCACTCAATTCCGATCACAATCCTTGCCTCGCCATTCTGTCCAGTTGGAGGCACATTTACGACAGTTCTTAATCTTATTGTCGGCACATCTTGGATCTGAGTGTCAAAGATATTGTCGTCAAAGATATTCAACTGAAAACCGTCAAACATACCGGGCATGACTTAGAGTCCTCCTGAAATTATACAAGTGTTTTCAATCAGTGCCAAACACCACAATTTCTGAGTCAGTGTCATAACTTCCGGCCCCATCGTTAGAAATTTCGATTTTATTTACTTGTTCATTAGTTCTTCTCCAAAGTCCATTATGCTCGATTCGATCAGGCACGTTAGCCGGGCCGAAGGCATTGGCTTTAACGTTGTTTTGATTTGTTAGTGCATTTAATCCAAGTCTGTTTTCTATTCTCAAAAAGGCAAAATTATCAGCGTCAGTGTTAGTAACATCTAAACCCAAAAATCTCTCTCCGGCTGTCACGGAAGTATTGGCTCCGTTTAGTGCATTTCTTCGTGAGTAGTTAGTTTGATCGTCTGAATTAAAGATATGATTTGCCTCGATAACTCCTTGCTGATTACATCTTACTTGAGTTTCAAGCATACGATGATCGGCAAAGCTGTCTGCATAATTCTCGTTATCCCATACCTCAACGTCAGTTACTACAACCTCCCAAAATGCAGTTGAAGCTGTCGAAACTCTGTTTTTAATGCCCCAAAATCGTAAATCAATTAATGATGAACTTATTGCAAACGTTCTTGACTGAATAAGGTCGGTGAACAATTCATCTCGATAAAGAGACATTCTAACTCTTGTAGTTGAGAGTCTTGATATCTCAAGGAAAAATGCTCCGTTTGTTATTGTTAGGTCAGTGAAAGCTGTTTCAACTGTCCATCCAGTAGCCGGAACGGTAAGCACGCCATGCGAGGGAGCATAGTCGCCAGTTGTCGGATCTATTCTTAGAGCTATACCACTTTGAGGAACCGAACCATGAGCTCCGGCTGTCGAGCCCCACAACCCAATCCAATGTAAGGGAGCATTACTTGCTGTTATGTTATTATTCACTACGTCAATTTTACATCTTATTACAAATCCAGAGTCCGAGATATTGCTAGGCGTTAAATCAACCGAAATCGAAATGTTTGAATTATTCTCTGTGCCAGGGTAAAAGATATTTTCATTACAATAATTCAAATCTGTATTTCCGTTCTCTTGAACTCCGGCTGTGCTGAAAGTGCATACGTTTGTAACTCCGTCCCAAAATTCTAATTCGTCAATCGTTGCTCCAATTTCTCCAGTTGCTACGTCAATTCTATTGGATATTTTGAAATATTCAAGTCCCGTAACTCCGGCCGGAATTGTTGCTCTGATTGTTTGGAGCACATCAGTAAATCCTTTATCTCCGTAAATGGTAGCTTCAACGGCTGTCGAGCTTGTTCTTTTTAATTCAAAAAAGAATCTTCCTTCTACCATTGGATTGAAAACGTCATAAGTAAAGTCGGCATCGTGAGCTTTATTGTTTGCTACTTGGTTGTTAACATTGGCAATCCAAGCAAGTCCGGTATTGTTACCTAATGAGTTATCACACGCAATAGCTAGATAGATTGCGTCTTGATTAGAGCCAACTCCTAACGCTTGGCTAGTGTCCCACATACCAATAAAAATTACTTTTTGACTAGCATTATCGCTAATGAAATCAGTAATGTTAAGTGAACCTCGCAAAACCCAAGCTGTGTCGCTAACAGTTCCTCCGAGAATTTGATTGGCAATAGAATCATTGGAATTGTCAACGGTTGATCTAATGAACAAGAAATCTTGCTCATTTTCAATCCTTACTTTTCCTCCGTCAGTTGAAGTCCATCCGGTTGTCGAAGTGAAATTTGCTACAAAGTCCGAGGCGTTAGAGCCAGTAAGTCTATCGGGAAATACATCAAAGTCTATTGTCTTTTCTTCTCCCTTTGCTGTAAAGAAATCCTGGAGTCCTTCGGAGTTGACAAAAAATTCAATGTCGTCAATAACTCCGTTAAAAGTTCCTCCGACAGCCGAGCCATCGTTGTTATGAACTTTGATAAATCTTAATTCATCAATGGCCGATGATATGCCAGTAACTTTTAATTTTTCAACTATGACAGAATAATTTGCATCACTGTAAATGGTAGCTTCCATCGTAGTCGCAGAAGTCCTCTTTAACTCAAAATATTGTGTTTCACTTGTATTCCAAACAGTAGTAAAAGTATCTTGGACAACGGCATTTTCTGGAGCGTTAACTGACTCGGCCAATAATTGAATTGCTTTTACATTAGCACTAGTCCAACTAAATCTCAGTGCGATAAAGTCTTGAACTACTCCAGAGCCAAAACTTGACGTATCTGCATACAGTCCCACATAACCCTCGATTGAGGCTGACGAAGGCATAGTTTGAGGAGAGCCTTGAGTCATTTTCCATCGTAGGCCCCAATTTCCGGTTATTGGTAAAGGAGTTGCAAATTTGCCGTGTTGATAAAGATCGAATGAAACTCCTCTATTGGCATTGACTCGAACAAAGTCCCAATCAATTACATCGGTTATGATGTTAACAATAATCTCCGTCCCTACTGGAGGCCAGTTAGTGTCAGCGTTCGTTTGATCACCGTAACTTGCGAAATCATCTTGAAACGTTGCGACTCCGGAATTACTGGCAAAGCTCCCTCCAATGTCGTCACCGATCATTTTCGTTGCTAGTTTTTGCCATTCAGTCATTAGTCATGGCCCCAAAATGTTATTTTAGATCCGGCTCCAAGAACTTCCGTTCCGGCAAATCGGAATAGTCGGCCTATGTTAATCTGTCCGGCTTGAACTGCATATTTTCCAGATTGTTGAGTCCTTTGCACATCAGCCGGAGGAGTTCCTCCAGTGTCAGCGTATGATCTCATTATGTGTCCCTTCTCTTGACCGTCCTTATTAACGAAAATTGTATTTGAGTAAGTCGGTGAGCCAGAAAAATTAGTAATGCCTAGATTCGGAGCGTTATTATTCAGTTGATCAGGAAAATTTCCGTTAGCCAATCTCTCATCATAGTTATTTCCAGTATCGACAACGGTGTCACCGATTTGAGCTTGCCAAGCAAAAGCACTTGCTCCGGCCGGTTGCATCTGAGTATTCAACCACAAATATTTTTTCTTTGCAAAAATAGGAGTTGGTAGTGTCGTTTCTCCTCCTCCGGCTGTCGCCTCTCCTAGTAAATCCCAAAAGTTCACTAGTTGAGGATCGAAACGACTCCAGGCCAAGACGACAAGCTCCGAGCTAGTCGGAAAACTTCCAGTCCCGGCATTATGAATATTGATAGTATCGAGAGGACTCAAGTTTGACCACTTGCCAGCTATTTGTGATCTAAAATTATCATTAGAAACAGCTTCTTGACCTCTCATGCCGTAGCCAGTCATTGTTTTTTCATGGCCCCACAAATTGCTGATATAACCATACTGGACATGAAATTCGTTTATTACGGAATTTACTGTAAGTAATATCTCGTTCGCACTAGGTCGAGCCACGTCAGCCAGTCCGTTGTTTGAGTCTCTGCTAGCGTAATTTGCCCCACTGTCAACGCCTCCGGCTCCTAATCGTAAATTTGTTTGAAGATCAACGGCCGGAGGAATATCTACGAGATACATATAGTATTCCTTGTTTGGAAGGCCAGAGACAGTGATATCGTCTCCTGGAGCTCCAAGTTGAGTCCTTCCAACTTCTGTCCACGATCCATCACTCACGACTGGAGGAACCGGGACTCCAAAAGAATTAGGATTAATGAAATACTGACTCAAGGCTGATTACCGATTAAGACGACTTTCAAGCCCTTGCCAGTAAGTGTTGAGCCAACGGTGTCTAAATCGATTTTAATCTCGCTATCGTCAGCCAAATTAGCATCGGAAATAACTGGAGGAGTTACGGCTGACTCACTAGTTAATTCTCCGGCATCGATTGTGATTGGAGTTGAGAGAATATCAACTCCAGACTCTCGAATGTTAACTGTAATTACGGCTCCAGTTGGAGCACTCGTCACGCTAGCTTTTACTTTACTTAATGTAAAACCGTATGGCATCCTAAAAGTTACTTGAGCGTCTCCAGTTGCTAGATCAGTTGTTTCATCTGACGAAGGGATAACGAATGATTGTAATTGTTGGCCTGGAGCTACTTGGAACGTGGGAGGATTACCAACTCCGTTTGACGTTAAAACTTCTCCCGAACTTCCTACGGCTACGGTGTCAATAACACCGGAAGAATCCCAGGTAATTAGTTCACCGTCAACGCCATCGGCAAGAGCTGAGACTGGAATATTTTGGAAGGTGTTATTACTTCCGTCTATTAGTTTATTGGAAAAAGTATCGGTTGTAGCTTTACCGACAAAAGTGTCATTGGAATCTGGAATTACCCAAGTTCGTAGTGTTGCCGAAGAAATACCTCCGGCATCAAAAGCAAATTGTTTTGTCGGATCGGCATCGTCATTTATTCTGAATAGACTATCTAAAAATTCATCCGATACAACCTGGATATCAGAGAGGAAAGCTACTGTGCCGGATTTGTCTGGCCACGTTGCCGTTCGTGTAGTGGCCGGAGCTATTCCGGCAATTTGAAATGCTAATTGTTTTGAGTTGTCAACGTTATCAAAGACACGGAAAATATCGTCAGCGAATGTGTTACCTCCTCCAACTACGTCAGAGAGCATGGCGACAGTGCCGTCTTTGTCTGGCCATGTGTAAGTTCTAGTAGTGCTAGTTGTTAGAGCTGACACTTGGAAGTTAATTATTTTTGTTGCGTCACCGTTGTCAAAAATTGAAAAGGCATCGTCTGCAAAATTACCGACTGGAGCTGATATTGCTTGCCAAACAAGTGACGTTGCCGTTGATTTTAAAAAGAATCCGTCAGTGCCTCTCGGAAAACGATTCCAAGTGGCTCCGTCATAAAATAGAATATCTCCCTCAACCGGAGATGAGGAGACGTTTGCATTAACGTCTGATAAATCGCCTAAAAGTTCATTCGTAATATCTTGTAAAAAATTGGCTAAATTAAAGCCGTTAATCGTGCCTACATTAGTGAAATTTTCTGAGCCCCAATCTATATCTCCAGTGGACACAATCTGATTAAGTGGATCTTCAAGCTGATCTCTACTTACATCAAAATTATTGTCTTGAGGGAGAGCACTACTCCAGGGAATCCTAAGATTAGTTATTGTGGCCATGCTTGATTTTCCTCTCTCTCCAAATTATACAAGTGTTATCGTCCCTTTGCCCTCAAGTCTGTTTCGATTGCGTCCTTTGTGGTTGAATCAGCTCTTGTTTCTCCTGAGCCGAGAGCCTCGATTCTTTTCTGTTCAGTTTTTCTAGCCAGTGATATCGTACGGAGATCATCCTCATCTGGATTTGGAATTGACTTGTTGATTGTATTATTATGAAGTAAGACGGTTGATACTAGTCGGTTGTCTGCTATTCCTTTGTGTAGCTCGCAAACGTGAATCGCATAATCCAATTCAAGAGTATTCGATTCAAATACTAGAATACATCGGCAAGAGTCCGGCCTCCAACTAATAGCAAGAGGAGATCGAACTTCAATGGTTGAGCCATCGGGATTCTCAAATATTTTGCTCATTTCTCAACCTCTACAAAAATAGAATAGTCGGCAAAAGTTGAACTACCGTTTCGTAACGATCTTAAATTGATTAGTGAAAAAGAAGCTACGGCCTCACTAATTGCTCCAGAGTCAAAGCTTCCAGTTGTCGAGGACGGAATATTGATCTCAGTGTTTGGAACGTCCACGCTATCGTCTCTCATCGCTATATCTGTAATTCCGTCACTTGAGTTACTTCCTACATGAATAGTAACTCTCTTGACTGTAATTGCAAAAGCCAAGAATCCAGTAGCTTCGTCCTCTGCCGAGTCAGTTGAGTCAGTGAAAAAGCTGTTAAATTCATCTCCTCCGTTGTCGAGAGCCCCATCGTTAGAAATTCCTAGAATGAAAGTATTTGCTCCTCCTCCTCCTCCGGCTATTGTTACGTTTGTTCTGTCGTTGCCTGGATCATCGGTGACGGTAACAATAGCTCCAATGAAGTTTAATTTTTTCCTCTGTGCTAAGTCAATGCCTTCGTCTTGCACAACTTGATAAAAGATATCGGCCCATACAGCGTCCAGGCCATCAGATTGAAGAACTTGATTTAATGTGCCGATTAGTAGTTCGTCCCATAGAGGAGTTAAATTACCTATGATTAGCGAGCCTCTCGTAGGCGTATTTGCGACAGTATCTTGATTGATTAAGCCATCAAGCAAATCGTGAGGAGTCTGAACGGCTCCCGGAATATTTACATTAGTTCGGTTATTGCCTGGATCATCTGTCGCTGTGACTCCGGCTCCGACAAAGTTCAGCGTGTCTTGAAATGGTAAAGCGATTCCTTCGTCTTGAATTTCTTGTAAGATATCGAAAAATACATTGTAACCTTGAGACGGACTTGGCATTAGATTTCCTCCAATACCCTAGCTATCCGAATCGTTCCGGCCGTGTCACTTCTAAAATTAATCAAGTCCGTGTTTAATACTGGAATAGCAAACGAGTTAATTGTTTCGGCCTCGATTTTGTTATTGTTGTTTAGTAAAAACCAAGTTGCCCCACTGTCATAAGAGACAGAAATGTTTGCTCTCTCGCTGAAAGTAAAAACAAAAAATAGATCACTACCAAGATTATCGTCAACTTCTGGAATAATATCAGAGGCGAACCACTCTTGATCTACAATTACAGCCACGTTAGTAATACTTGAACGTAATCTAGGGAGAGGAATTGTTGTCGGGACATAACCTTGAGATGGAAAGCTCATACTAGTTGTATCACTCTCAAGAATATTATGTTTGACGTTTTGTTATAGCGTAAAGTGAACGAGTCTGCATGATCGACAACTACGTCAAAGAGATGGACAGAATTTTTCTTAACAGCGTTTGAATCGTTAAAGTCCACAAAGTCTGAGTTGTTTAGTGTCATGCTAAGGATTGATCCCTCATCGTTTGACCATAAGATACGGAAGATAACAGAGTCTCCGGCCACTGTGCCAGTCGGACTAAGAGCCACAAAAATATCGGTGTTAGCTGTAATTGCTGTATTTGTAAGATTGACGATTGTTTTTCCAACTGGAGTGCCTGGAGGATTGGCGACACTGACTTGCAAAGGACTGACAGAGCCGTTGATTACTGGCAAGTCGCAAGTGACCGGACAAATATCCACTGGCAAAGCTGACGGCCAAGTGACTTCGATTGGCTGATTTTGAATGTCAACGTCAATCACACAATTAACCGGACAGATATCCACTGGCAAAGGAATAGGGAATCCGGCTTGACTTCCGGCTCTAACTTGCATATCCTCTGGAGCGATTGAAACTATAATACGAAAAACATCAGTCCCTCCAGTTGTCCTCAGATTAAAAGAGTCTTTATCATCGGCCTTGACGTTGCAAATTACCTCGACATTGGCCGTGGTTGTAATGAGAGGGAACCAAGTCGAGCCTCCGTCTATTGTATATTCAAAAACGCCTGAGTCAGTTGTGATAATCGAAATATTCCAAATTGCATCAAAGCCCCATCTGATATCCGGAGGCAAATTAGTTGGAAAAATTGGAGCTAATGAGAGATATGTCCCGGAAGCTTTACCTCTGGAGTAAAGGTGAAATGCCATGCTAAAGTTGTCTTGCTAAATTATACAAGTGTTATTAGTTAAAGTCAGCGTCAGTTAATCTTCGTCTCCTAAAGTAATCGAGCCATCTTTGAGACAGATTTCTTGCTCCGTATCTCTCTTGGATTCGATGAACATCATTATCATTTAGTGCGTTCTTTTTTCTACCAAGGTTAAAAGAAGGATACATGATTGACTCTTGACTTGTAGTGTCATGTCTCAGGCCGAGAGAGTGACCAAACTCATGTATCATTATAGCTGTCAACGGAGGATGAGCTAAGTCTTGGAAATATGCAGACGGAACCCAATCCCATGTCTCGTCATTAATCTCAACGTCTCCAGAGATATCACCTTGGCCAGGGAACCAAGCATGAGCTAAAACTCCAGGCGAGGCGAATTTTGACAGTGGTTGAAATGTTACATCAAAATCGACTTTAACATCAAGATTGCGTTCTCTACGAAATTTTAATTTATTGATTCTTAATTGCCAAACTCTCAATGCGACAGTGACAGCTCTGATTTGCTGTCGTCCTGGAAAGTCTGGCGACAGATTGTTTAATCGATAAGATATTTCTCCGTCTGGCCAACTGTGAGGCCATTCTAAAACTCCCGGCACTGTCTCAGCAAAGAAGATCCGATTGCGATCTTGTTCTAACTGAGATGAACAGAATACAAAATCATCGGCCATGCTAAAAAAATAAAGGGTATAGTAGGATAAAAGAAGTGCTAGTAAAATATCCGACTAGTCTAATTGCAAGGATGAATTACAATTATGACAATAACAATTATGATCGTTACTGCTATGTGAGGGACTATATCTCTCCAACTCATACGCCTTCGATTGCATTTTACTATACAAGTGTTTAGGACTTTTCAGCTAGCCAAACTTTGTCAGTCTCGGCCACGGCCGTTGTTATAGAGTTTGACGTTAGCTTTTGTGCCACTAAGACAGTAGCCACTAATGCAATTCCGAATATGATTCCAGTGATTTGACCTAGATCGATTGTGCCTGAGATTGTAATTTCTGGACTGTTAGATATGGCTATAATGAAGGCCACAGCGAACGAAACTACGACTATAATCAAACATACCATTAAGATTATGAATGACCATTCTTTGAGATTTAATCCGGCTATATCGAATTTTTCTTCGGACATTATTATTTGTGCCAGTTAGATATGTTATAACAGTATTGGAACGTTATCGGAGCGATCATTGTCTTGCCAATGTATTTCGCACAGCCTTCAAAATAAGTTGCGTGGACTATTTCATGTGCGAATACTGAGCATCTACTCATTGGACATTTAACAAGAGTGTCCATCTCTGAGAGCAATAGATGAATTTCTTTTGTCCTTGGATTAGAACAACCCCACACTCTCTCAGTATAACAGTGATAGCTTACAGTGTCAATGTCTGAATAAAATCGGAGATCCCAATCAATGTTCTCCTCTCCGTTAAAGATCGAAATAATAAAAAAAAGAAAAAGGGAGATCAAAGGAGTGTGAACTCGATTGTATCTGATTTGTTGTCGATTTTTATGGTCACTAAATAAGTGCCTCCGAGTGCATTGACTGGAATCCAAGCTTGAGATATGTCACCGTCTGATAGTGTCGTGCCAAATTTGTCCTTGACAAAGTTGCCACTTGGATCTTTGATTGTTATCAGATATGACTTTTCAAGTAATGTCGATTCGCCTTGAATCAGTATAGCCGGAACGTCCCTGGGATAACCACTCTTAGTATTTCCTTTGTTATCGGAAACTTTCAAGAACAAGTTAATTGTGCTTGACACTGGAGGGTTAGGAGTTATCGGTTGAGTTACCACATCTCCTTTAGCTTCTAGCAAAGTTACTGAGGATTGTAGTCCGTCAACCTTATCGTCTAGTCGCTCAAAGATAGTGCTTAGAGCTTCGTTGTGAGGTTTCCATTCGTTCTCTGATACAAAGTTTGCATTGAGCCAGTCTATCATAGTGCCTTCGCCTACTGCTCGCCAGTTGTATTTTTCTGGAGTTACTTGATCGTTGAGTTTCATCATAGTTTGTCCGGCCACAGCGACAGCTAATACAGCTATCACAATAGAGACAAATCCTACAACTAAGCCGTAGTTAATCGGTTTTGTTTGAGTCAACCTTCTCTCACTACCTTCGGGACACAATGATTCAACCATACTGGAAATTCATGTGTGCCGATTTTGTGTTGGTAAATGTAGAGAAAATTTGTGCATTGAAGTTCAAGGATATCTCCGTATGTGATTGTTGACCAATTCTTTAGGATATGTTCATCATACATTGATAATGGACAATTAGTCGTGGGATGTATGCCTATTGGAGCTGGCTGTCCTAGTGTCTGACACTTTAATCCTTCTGGCTGTCCTCCTCGGTTGATTCCGGTAAAGTCGGCATCTGGATCTTCAAACTTTCGTTCTTCAATTAGTTTGTCTCTGAGTTCTTCCAT
>SDBS01001192.1_pt1 | contig 26549 bp, 24 predicted proteins | sample 2277091 | NCBI WGS metagenome assembly SDBS01 (sample SAMN10404972, study PRJNA504765) | marine sediment metagenome | isolation source: marine sediment core GS10_PC15, 163 cmbsf | place: Arctic Ocean: Southern Knipovich Ridge | collected 2010
ATAAAAGTCTTCAATTATAAAGAACTATTCAAAATGTATATCCCTTTAATCCAGCAGAATAAAAATATAAAAATCTTGAATTTAGCGGATCTTTTTGATAATCTTAGTTACTTTCGTAATATTTTAAAAATAATTTCTGAGATAAAAGGAGAATTAGATAACAATCTCATCATAATGGCTTCAGGAAAGATAACACCAAAAATTTACCCAATACTAGTGTATTTAGGCATAGATTTGGTTGACAGTACATATTTATTATATTTAGCAGCTGAGAACTTCTATGATACCATAGAATATTTAATTCCAATATATAAAATGAAATATTTACCATGTTCCTGTATGGCTTGTAAAGGTAATTTAAAGAATTTAATTGAGAATAGGTTTTCTCCTGAAAAATTTGACTTATTATGCTTACATAATTTAATAACAGCTACTAATTACATGAATAAAATTAAACAATATTTATCTTATGAAGATTTCCGTGGATTTGTTGAAAAGACCTCTTTTGATGATACTAATATAATTTCGATTTTGAAAATCTTAGATAAAGAATATTTTGACATTATACGTTATGAAACTCCAATTTCACAGAAAAATAAAAGACTCCAATGTTTTGGGCCTTCTTCTTATTACAGACCTGATTTTCAAGAATTTAGAGCAAGAACAATAAAAAATTTCGAACCTAATCCATGGACAAGATTAATTATCTTATTACCTTGTTCGGCTCGAAAACCTTACTCACAGTCAAAATCTCATAAGAAATTTCAAAATGTAATAAAAAAATTTCCAGAATTCCCAACTTTTCAAGAATTTATTATTACATCCCCTTTAGGAGTAATTCCAAGACAATTAGAAGATATTTACCCTGTAAATTCTTATGATATCTCAGTTACCGGTGAGTGGGATAATGAAGAAATAAACATTACTGCGGGAATGCTTACTAAAATTTTGGAGAAGTATGATAAGAATATTCCAGTTATTTGCTATCTAAAAGAGGATTATCATGAAATTGTAAACCTTGTTTCTAACAAACTAGACCATAATATAATCATGACTGATATTCATGGAAAAACTACTTCAGACGATTCTCTCAGATCATTAGGAAAAAATATTGAAAAATTTAAAGATTTTTACTCAAGTAAAATAGAAGTTGGTAGGGGCGATTCCGTATCAAAATCTTGGACTCAGAAGTTTATTAAAATATTGGATTACCAATTTGGTCTTGGTTCAGGGAGAAAAATTATTTCGAATGGAGTAAAACAAAAAAGAAATAGGATGCAGAACCAAATTATTTTAATGGATTTAAAATCTAAAGAGAAAATAGGAGTATTCTACTCCACTACTGGTCAAATTAATTTAACAATTGCAAGTTTAAATAAATTAATCCAATCTCCATCAACTCTTAATAGGAATTCTATAGTTTTTAATGGAGAAGTTATTAGTGGAAGTACATTATTTCGAGCTGGCGTATTAGATTATAGCAATGATCTTATACCTAATAATTACGTTATGATTTTTAATGAGACAAAAAAAGAGATAATCGGAACTGGAAAATTATTAGTAGGGATTAATTTCTTAAAAAATTCAATAAGTGGAAGGATTGCAGAAATAATTGAAAAAAAAAAAAGTAATAGAAAGCATGAACCTTATTTCAGAAAAAATTAAATCTTTTAGACAGAAAGGCTTAAAAAGTAAGTTGAAATTAAAAGAAGATCAGTTAGAATCTCCCTCTAGTTTTTGGATAAAAAGGGAGAGGTTACTTCATGAAATAGGAAAAGAACTCACAATAATCTTAAAGACGAAAGGTTGTAGTTGGGCTACAAGTGAATCGGGGGGTTGTTCTATGTGTGGTTATATTAAGGATTCCTGTCTTGTGGGTGTTCGTGATGATCAAATCATAAAACAATTCGATTATGTATTAGGGAAAAAAATTGGTGAGATTTCGCAGGATCCTGATAATTACATTCTAAAAATATTCAATTCTGGAAGTTTTTTTGATGACAATGAAATATCTACAAGCGTTAGACGAAATTTATATGAGAAAATCGCTAATATTAAATATATAAAGGAAGTCGTCCTTGAATCTAGATCTGAGTATATTACAAATGAGAAGTTAACAGAAATCAGAGAAATTCTTGATGAAAAACATGTTGAAGTTGCAATTGGACTTGAAACTGTAGATGATTACATTCGCAATAATTATATTAATAAAGGTGTTTTTTTTGATGATTTTAAAGATAGTTTAAGACGATGTAAGCAGTATGGAATTGGTGTGAAAGCGTATTTATTATTCAAACCTCCATTTTTAAACGAACAGGCTGCAATAGATGATTGTTCACTCTCATTAAAAAAACTTATTAATTTGAAGGTAAATTCAATATCCATTAATCCAATGAATATTCAAAAAAATACTCTTGTAGAATACTTATGGTTTCATGGAAGATATAAAACTCCATGGTATTATTCCCTTTTTAAATGTTTAAAAAGATCGTTAAATCAATCTGATTTAAATTCTATAAGAATATTATGTGATCCTTCTGGAGCTGGAACTAAAAGAGGAATTCACAATTGTTTAAAAAGAGAGTGTGAGCAATCAGCACGGAAAGCGCTAAATAGCTTCGTTTTAAATCAGAGGTTAAAGGAATTAGAGGAAAATTTATATGAATGCGAATGTAAAAAGAAATATCAATTACAAAAAAAATACTTCTGAAATCTTAAATTTAAAGAACTAAGGAAGTATTTATTAATCCTTTAATTGTCATTTCTGTAATATTATATAGTAAAAACCATTATATTTAAATATTAACCACCATCATTTATTTTAAATTTATTTAGGTAAATAAAGGGATATCTTGAAGAAAAACTGGGTTAAATTAAATTTGTTTTATTTAGGACAATCAAATAAAAAGCACCAGATTTTTAGAGTAAAACAATGGTCTACCAATCTTGAAAAAATATTCAAACAACCCCTTTTTAATGAACAATATGAAAAAGTTGGATATATTAAAGATATCTTTGGCCCGGTAAAATTACCATTCATTTCAGTTAAAGTATTACCTAACCATATTATAAATCCTGATGATAAATTTTTCACCAAAATATCCTAGTTTTGTAGAAGATCTTCTAATTAAAAGAATTATTTTCAAAAAGGTGTGAAATATTTCAAGTTGGAAAGAAATGGAATCAGTATCAGAAGAGTCGTTAATTAATGAAAATAACACATGTTCAGAATGTGGAAAAGATATATTTTACGATGAAAATAGAGGTTTAATAGTTTGTGAGGAATGTGGATTAGTACATTCAGAAAAATTTATTGACCAAGGTCCTGAATGGAGAGCTTTTGATGCAGATCAAAAGAAAAAGAGAACCAGGACAGGAGCACCTATGACATATATGATACATGATAAAGGTCTTAGTACTATGATTGATTGGAGAAATCGAGATATTTTTGGTAAAGAAATTCCAGCAAAATTAAGGGGTCAAATATACAGACTTCGAAAGTGGCAGAGTCGAATAAGAGTTTCTGATGCAACTGAGAGGAACCTTACTTTTGCATTAAGTGAACTTGACCGTATGGCTTCAAATTTGGATCTTCAGAAAAATTTGAGAGAATGTTCAGCTAAAATCTATCGTGACGCAGTAGAGGCCCATCTTATACGTGGTAGAAGTATAGAGGGTGTAACGGCAGCAAGTTTATACGCTGCTTGTAGGATGTACAAAGTGCCACGTACGTTAAATGAAATTGCTGAAGTTGCTCGTGTAGACAAAAAAGAAATTGGTCGTTCTTTTAGATTCATTTCCAATGAATTACAGTTGAACTTAAATCCTACTAAACCTATTGATTTCCTTACAAGATTTAGTTCAGAATTAAAATTACCCCCAAATTGCCAAAAGATAGCAAAATCAATAATCAGAATGGCAGAAGAACGTGGATTAACTTCAGGTAGAGGCCCAACTGGTGTATGTGCAGCAGCGATTTATGCATCATGCATATTAGTTAATGAAAAAAGGACACAAAGAAGAATAGCAAACATAAGCTGTGTTACTGAGGTTACAGTCCGGAATCGTTTTAGTGAACTTGTTGAAAATTTAAACCTTGGAATTTCTCTTAAAAAAAAACCGTAAAAAAGATATAGGTGCGATTCTTAAATTTTTAAATATCGATTTGAATAAAATTATCTTCTTGACGAAAATCAAAACCTTACAAGTAAATCATTATGAAGAATAATACAGATCGCTATGAACACTCAAGGTTACCACCTGGTCAACATGAAACTAAACGATTTCCAGTATTACAAAAAGGAAAAATTGTTCACATTAATAGAGAAGATTATCAACTAAAGGTTGAGGGTGAAATTGAAAATCCTTTAATTTTAACACTTGTGGATTTAAAAAAAGTAGAAGATATAGAAATCGTAGAAGATATCCATTGTGTCACCTCATGGAGTAAATTTGATACGAGATGGGGTGGAATTTCTTTTAAAAAGCTTTTAACCATTATTAAACCAAATAGCCTGGCTAAGTTTGTTGAATTTCATTGTGCTGATGAAAATTTTACAACTACAGTTCCAATAGAACTGTTATCAGAAAGTAGTTCAATATTAGCAATTACTTACGAAGGTCTCCCAATTGATGACGAGCACGGAGGGCCTGTTAGAGTCGTGATTCCAAAACTTTATTTCTATAAAAGTGCTAAATGGGTAGAAAAAATTAACTTTTTAAAATCTGATAATTTAGGGTATTGGGAAAGGAAAGGTTATTCCAACAATGCGGATCCTTGGAAAGAACAACGATATAGTTCTGATGATTAGAATTTTGAGAGAAAAAATTTTATTTAAGAAATCTTCATGATTAATGTCTCCTGACTATATTATCTTCATATTATAACAATTAATGACTAAATCTTCTTATTTTTAACTTATCATATAAATCAATTAGTTAGAATAGGTGTATAAAATTGGATGATTTATTAAATCAAAGTGATGTTAATTATTTTCTGCATAGAATTGAAAAAAATTTCCCAAATTTCGTCGCTGGTGTAATAACGGATAGACACGGTTTCACAGTTGCTTCAAAAATCTCTAAAAAACTCTGGGTACTTGAAAACACTTTAGCCTTATCTGCTATTATTAAAAAAAAAGATTTTATAGAGGATTCAAATTTGATTAAAATCAAAAAAAATTTAGATAAATCAAAAAATTACAAGTTATTGGTTTTATTGGAAAAATCTAAAGAGTACAAAAGTCGGATGAAGCCATTAAAATCATTAATTAAATCGCAAGAGCTTTTCTAGAAAAAAATTATTTTATAGGAATTCGAAATTATTATTTTATTGCGAACCGTAGAAAAACTAATAGTGTAATTAAATTTTTATAACCTAACTTTCTTGTTTTACTAGAGTAGGTCTAAGGTAAAAATATAGTTTATATATTAAAATTTAAACCTTTATTATACTACAATAAAATAGAGAAAAATAACATATCAGGTAGAGAAAGAATTGAGTTATACTGAAGATGAAAAACTCTTAAAAAAGATTATAACAGCAATCATTAATAGCACATCAGGGTTAAAGGATGTCCTTTTAGTCGATGATACTGGTATAACTTTTATTAGTGAATCTAAATTTAGGTTTTCTAAGGAGAATGATGCTTCAGTTGAAAATATAGGAGCTATAAGTAGTGCAGTTTTCGTTGCAGGTGAGGAACAAGGTCATATTCTTGGTTATGGATCAATTGGTTTACAGATTACTGAATACGATGGAGGAATGATTTTTTCAATAAAAGTTGGTGAAGGTGTGTTATGTATAAGCACTGATAAAAATGTTCAAATAGGGTTTATACGATCCATAATGAAGAAATGGGCTCCAAAAATTACTAGAGTATTAAATCGATATTTACAAGCTGATCAGGAAGAGTTATCAAAAGAAGTTAGAGAGCTTTTTAGATCTGATAATGTTGGATTGTTTTAACATCGCTATATATCAGCATATTTATTGTAGCCTTAAACACTAACACTACTTTCTCATATAGAGGGTATACCTCAAAATCAAAAATGTTCTCTCGTGTCAGGCAATAATTTTTATGCCTTTTTGGGACATAATCATGTCGCAAAATAGGGTTCTGACTCAAACCTCATTGCTTTGGAATCTACCGTTGCTAGGTAAAGAGCCCATATTGTTTTTTGCATTTATTGATTACTAAACTCTGAGTTTTTGCGTTGTTTTGCACTTCATAGTCATTTTTTGGTCGTATGAGTCCTCGAAAACGCAGTTCAATTCGTCATTGTTTTCCCAATTTATTAATATAAACATTAAATTATAAAATTTTGCATATTCAAATAACGAGTCGTTTTCCTTTTTCCTATAACTTTGCTCTCTTTTTCAGAGTAAATAAATTTTAGTCGTTTATGGAAAATTAAAAGAAATTTTTTTTTTATTGTCATTATATTTATTTTCGAGTCTATTAATCAAATTCTGTAAACAACTAAATAGAATTTTTTTTATCTGCTCATAAGTGAGATCAATTTCAATATCATTATCATGAAAATCGTCATATTTGTAAAGAGCCTTGTAAACTTTATCTGTTTTTATAATTTTATAACTTGCATCTACAATGAAAGCATAAAATTGTTCACTTTCATACTCCCTTTTCATAATTAGCGATAACATTGCAAATTCTTTTTTGCCCCTAGCCCATGGTGATGGAAGTTCAAAATTAAAATTTATGATCTTTTTTTTTTTTGTAATTAGGACGATTTCAAAAAATGTTTCTTCAATCTCTAAGTCAAAGAACTTTACGAGTTTATGTATCACATCTTCTTCTAATTTTTCATCGGGGTAAGAAATTAATACACTTGGCCCATTAATTTGGTTGAAATAAGTTAATACTAAGTGAATATATTCTCACCAGAAGTTTATTAAAATATAAATTTGTTTAATTAAAATTTATTTATTAAAGAAATATAGAGAAGGATTTTTTTAATATTGAATTCTTCCAGAATTTTCTCCCCAGGCTACTAGTTTAAAATAATACTAATTTAGAATTTTTTCATAACTTTTATAAAAGTATTATTATTTTATAAATTAGTAATATTGAGAAAAACTTGTCAAGCTTATGATTGAAGTACCTTTAATAGGAATAACGTTTGCTGCCTTTTTCTTAGGCATAAAACATAGCTTAGATGTTGACCACGTTGTCGCTGTATCATCAATCCTAATTCGTTCATCGAGTTTTTCCAGAACATTTAAGTTATCAATAATTTGGGCAGTTGGACACACTTTTACAGCTGGATTAATAACGATATTTATATTTTTCATTAAGGACCTCTTTATTGACAAGATTTTAAGTAATTTTGACATAATTGTTGCTATAATGCTAATTGTAATAGGTACATTAACCTTAATGTGGGAATTTAAAGTTTTTAATATTAGAAGTTATCAGAATCTAAGATCAACAGAGGATTTCAAAGAAGTAGGCTATTCTATAAATTCAAGTAAAACTAATTCTGGCCAGGTTTATGTAAATCTTAAATCTAAATCAAATTTTTTTTTAAAAATAAAAAAGGATTCAAATGCTATTGCAACTGTGGGAATCCTTCAAGGATTAGCATCAAATGATGAATTATTTCTATTGCTCGTTTTTACTTTAGGACTAAATAATCTTTTAATAATACTTATGGGGATTTCTATTTTTTCATTAGGAGTAATGGCAGGAATGGTATTATGGGGTTCTTTGATTAATTTGCCATCACTAAAGTTGAAGAAAGAGAGAATAACTAAATTTTTAAACGTAACCATCGCCATCTTTGCTATTGTATATGGAATATATTGTCTCTTTAAATGGATTTGGCTTAATTTCATGCCAATTCTATAAGAATAAGCTTTTTCACAGAATTAATTTTTAATAATAAAAAAAAAAAAAATAATTAGATTTTGTATCTTCTCGTTATTTATTTCCATATTTTTTAAATAAGAAAATACCAACAATGACAATTACAACACTTATTAACGCTACAGTCACCAATTTTATCCAAATGATAGGATTTGTTAAGGGAACACCATTAAAAAGCATTGTAATACCATCAGTAACATAAGCGCTTGGAAGAAACATTGCAATCATCCCAGTAGTTCCGGAAGGGATAATATATGTTCCCAAAAACATTTGCGGCATTATAAATATGAATGAAATTCCAGTAGCAGCTCCAGGAGATTTAGCAATAGTAGCAGTGATAAGTCCTAGTCCGACTGAGCATACAGAAAGAAAGATCATGAATACAAATGCCATTCCTAATCCGCTAATGTCACCTGAATATCCCCAAAGAAAAGATAGAACAACAACAATTACTACCTGCAATATTGAAATTAAAGTATTTGTTAGAACGTGACTTCCAATGAACTCTCCTGATGTTAAAGGAGTTGTATTCATCCTTCTTAGTAGACCATTTTCCCTGTCTTCACTAAAAGTCATAGCTACGGTCATTATTATGAAAATACATACAAAAGCATACAAACCTGGCACCATTACGTCAAACTGACTTACTCCAGGAGTTCCTGAATCTATATCCTTAAAACCTAAACCAAAGAATAAAGTTAGGATTAAGGGAAATATAATCATTAAAAATAATGTTGCCGGTTCTCTATACAATTTTTTTAGCTCCATCTTTACTAGAGCAATTATTTTTTTAAAATCCATTTTAAATTCCCTCCGTTATTCTTCTACCAGTTATTTTAAGAAAAACTTCTTCTAAATTTTTAGAATCGTGCTTTTTCATTAACTCCTTTGGAGTTCCAAGAGCAATTAATTTTCCATAATCGATAATTCCTACTCTATCACTGAGAGCTTCTGCTTCCTCAATGTAATGAGTGGTCAGGATTACAGTTTTATTTTGCTCTTTAAGAGATCCAATAAATTCCCATGTTTTTCGACGGGCTCTTGCATCCATTCCTACTGTTGGTTCATCAAGGTAGGCAATTTGCGGATTATTTACTAATGCTACTAATAGATTTAATTGACGAGCCATTCCTCCGCTATACCCTTTTGCTTTTCTTTTACTAGTTTCAGTAAAATTCGCTGATTTTAGAAGACTTTCAGTTCTTTCTTTAATTTCTTTATTCGACATTCCATGAAGGCTTCCAAAAAGTTCGATATTTTCTTTACCAGTTAAAAATTTAAAAACAGCTACTTCTTGAGGGCAGACACCAATTAATTCCTTAACCTTTTTAAGATCCCTCCTAACATTAAATCCACCAACGTAAACGGTTCCTTCTGATGGTTTTAATAAACCACTGAGAATGTTTATCGTTGTTGACTTACCAGCACCATTAGGACCTAAAAGTCCAAAGAGTTCTCCTTTCTTTATTTCAAGATTTAAGCCATCGACGGCTAAAACATCACCAAATCTTTTAACAAGCCCTTCGATAACAATTGCGTTTTCATCGTCAGGATTTATAATATCCTCAGGGCTTTTTGCTTTCGACAATTTTTTTATCACATCTTTTTTATTTAATTTTTATTTTAATTAGTTAGTATTAAAAAACCTAAAGTCCTATATAATGTTGATGCGAAGTGTCTGGATGGTAAAAAGGTATTTTTCATGTATAAAAATGGTCTTTTTATCACCTATATTTATGATAATTTTCCCCTTTGAAAAATTCACTTTTTAGAGAAAATCCTTCAAATCACATTCTAAGTAGTTTTAATCATAAATCCCTATTTTGCTATATAAATGAAATTTTGCTTTAAAGTACCCATTTTTAACATAAATAGATTGGAAAAGTTACCAATTGAAATATTACACCTGAGAAGAAAACGTTTTATTTGCTTTAATATCCTTAATTTTTTCTTCTAAGTATGTATCCCTCCATGAAGGATACATTTTTCCTTTAACTAATACGGTAACATTGACAGAATTAAATTTTTGAGATATTAATGAAGTTTCTAGTTCCTGAAGTTCTTTCATTGAGTGGGTCCATGCACATACAAGCATTTGATAAGGGAGATTACTTAGATTCCAAGAAAATAAAATATTCTGACCGTGCTCCTTTCGTAATTCTTCCATTATTTTAAACTTATCCTCCTGAAGAGAGGGATCCAGCTTTAAAATGAAAATTGTTAATATTATGGAGGACTTATCAGGGTACCACTCAATTGAAAAATCGAGAAGCTTTTCCTCAATCATCTTATTTAGATGGCGTCTTACAGTTTTTGAAGTTGTTCCTACTTCATCAGCTATTTCAGTAATAGGCTTTCGGGAATTATTTTTTAGTGAATTTATGATTAAGAAATCTAAATCTGAATATTTGTATTTTTTTTGCCATACTTTACTATCAGAACTTGGACTATTATCAGTTTCTGATGTTACAGGAGCATTAGGAGAAGGAGGTGTGGAATCTAAACCAATCTCAAGTTCATCAATTTCACCTTCTTGCCGTATAAATGAAACTAATGGATCTAATCCATTAAAATCTTTTAAATTAGCATGGATGTAATATAAATTACTGCTTGCTCGAGTAACATTAAAAATACATTCGTGTCTCCCGAGTTTATCTAGTAACTCATTTTTATTCTTTGCTTTTGAATTTCCAAACATTATTACATTTACATTATTAGGAAAATTTCTAAAGCTTAACTTAGTGTTAAAATTATGAAGGACACCTAATTCAACTAGTGATTTGATTCTTTTGTGGATAGAGTTTACACTCATATTAAATGTTTCAGCAAATTCTTTATAAGCTATACGAGAATTTACAACTAAACTCATACACAATCCGAAATCAATTTCATCCATTCAATTATCTTATATTATATATTTTTTTAGATAAGATCTATTTCATAATATAAGATTTTTATTATTTTAAAAGATTAAAGCAACTTGTTCAAACTAACAAAGTAACTCTAGAGAGCCCTTTCATGAAATTAATATTCTTTATTAAATCCGAAACTGTGGATCTTTCACATTACACAATTAAAAACATACCTGGCTCTTCTGGAAGATTAGATGTTATTTCAAGATGTATTTTAGCAGCATTACTAGCAAAAAGTGGATTTGAAAAGGATGTTCAGATTTGGGTATTTCTTGAGAAATATGGTACATATATATTTAACTCTGATAAATTCAATAAAGATAACTTTCCTCAAAATGAAATTTTCCTAACAGATTGTTTTGTTGATTTTCTCTGTGGTACTAATTCTATTGAAGAAAAAAAAACCAATCCTTTGAATCCGATTGAAAAATCAGATTTAAATATTATTGAAGCTATAAAGCAATTCATCAAATTGAAACACAAAGTATTTATTCTAAAAGAAGATGGACCAGATTTTTTAAAACAAAGTAAAGAGTTCAAGGATAAAGATAAAATTGTGTTTATTATTGGTAGTCAAGAAGATAAATTCCTTAATTCAAAAGAATTATTAACTTTAGAACTTCCCAGCATAAGTATTGGAAAACAATCATATTTGGCATCTTCTGTCATCCGATTACTAAAAATACATCTATTGTTATTATCATAAATTTTTTATTAGAAAGAAATTTTAAAAGTAATAAATTGCTCCGACGGATTTTAGAGTTTTAAAAAGGAAGTGAATGAAATAGGAGATATAGACAAAAGAATACGCCAGAGAGAAATCTCAAATAGGTATATAGATCTTCCAGTTAAGTTTTTGATTAAACATAACATTACACCAAATATGATTTCCATTGTAGGCTTCTTATGCACATCACTAGCAGCATTGTTAATAGCATTGGGATGGATTTATAATAATATTATGTTTGGATGGCTTATTCCCACTCTATTTGGCTTAGCAGGTGCTTTTGATTTATTTGATGGAGAGGTAGCGAGAAGAACGGAAAAAGACACTCAAGCTGGTGCATTTATCGATTCAAATATAGATAGATTATCTGATGCAATAATTATTTTAGGTTTAATTTATGGAGGTTTGGTAAATTATTTACTTGGTTACATTATTTTATTTTTAGTTCTCATGATTTCTTATATACGTTCAAGAGCAGAAACTGAAGGAGTTAATATGAAGGGAATTGGTTATATGGAACGAGCTGAACGAATTATGTTCTTATTGTTTACATTTATAATAGAACTCGCATTTTATCATATATCAGTTCTTACTACAGGGAAATCTTTAACTATTTCTGTCCCTTTTATTAGTAGTATACCAGTCACACCAGCTTTTTTTATTAGTATAATAGTTTTTACTTTAGCTATAACTTACACTGTCATCCAGAGGTTTATGCATAGTTTCAAAAGCTTAAAGAATCATAATGAAAATAAAGTCAATTCTGAAACACTTCAAGACTAAAAATCATTTGGACACCATTTCTGTTAAGTTTTTACCTCAAGAATAAAATTTTTAAGTTTTACTATATTCGCATGATTAGATCAAGAAATAAAAAAGGAAATATAATATAAAAATAGCTGATTTTTATTCCAAAAAAGAGAAAAAGTGGTGGAAAAAGTGGCTCTAGCAAAGGACATTATGCTAGGGTTCAATGCACAAATTGCGGTCGTATGGTTGCTCGAAGTAAAGCTAAGGCAGTCACGCGAAGAGTATCTCTAGTTGATAGTAGAATATTCTCTGAATTAAAAAAGACAGGTACGATTATTCAGACTCCGACTACGAAGAAATATTACTGTATCTCTTGTGCAGTACATTCTCACCAGGTTAGCCAGCGAGATAAGAGTGAAAGAAGAAGTTAAAGAATCTTAAATCCCTTTTATAGATTTAATTGTTTAAAGAAGGATGGAAGAGTATAAGTAATTTGGACTTTATCTTTCGCTGTTACCTCTATCATTGCACGAATTAAATACGATTTTTTCAAATTTTCATTTGGTTCATAAATTTTTACCCTCGCTGTAGGTTTTATCTTAAGTGTGTAATTTTCAGCAATACCTGTCACATTTTCATCTGTTTTGAGCTTTATTCCTAACAAGCCTAATTCGTAGTGATATACGATAAATAGAATTTGATCTTTGATTTTTTCTGATTTCTCGAAATAAACTACTTCTAAGTGATCTTCTTGAAGTTCCTTTGGAAGTTTTGAGAATGGTATTATTTTTTTCTTCCCTGCGATGTAGGGGAATGGTGTATAAAACAAGAGATTAAAACTCGATATCTTCTTTATCTGTTCATTATATTTTTCAACGTCTTTAATCATATAAGCCTTATCTAATAGGACATCTAATTTATCTACCATATCTTCTGCTGAATATCCATCTAAGACCGTAGAAATATATGCCCTTTTCAATTTCCCTATCAAAATCTCACTTTTAAATGTCAATTTATAGTCAATAGAAATCTCTAATGCGAGGTTATAAAGATTTACTGCAATTTGAGAATGCCCTAAAGCCAAGAAATAATCACCAAGTTCACTATATACTACAATTGCATCAAGGAAATTTTCATCAAAATCCATTGTAGAGATTTCTTCCATAATTTCCATTGCAGGGTTCCCATCTTCCCCTTGAATAAAAAGTGCGATCGCTTTTCCAATCAAACACTTAAGCTTTAATTTATCATCTTCATATAGTTCTGCTAATTCCTCAGTAAAATTGTACTGACTAATAGCGCTTTTATATAATCCATGGAATAGATAAATCAAGGCTTTTAAGTAATTTAATGTTAAACAAGTTTTATAATTGTGGATCATTATCGCGAATAATGAAGCTCGTTCGAGAGATTCAATTGCGGGATTTATTCTTCCAAGAGATATTAACAAATATGCTCTTAAAAATTCCATTTTACTTATTTCAGAACATATCAATTGTTCTACAATTTCATAATCTTTTATGTTATTTAACTGCCCTGACGCAACTTGCAATAAAGAAACTAAAAACCTATTCCCTTTCTTTAAAAATTGTATTGCCTCTTTTGTTTCGCTCTTTATTATTGCCTTTCTAGCTCGGATTATATATTCCCTTGAAATCTTCAAGTTTTCGAGAAATTTTACAATTCCAAGAATTTTTTCCTCCTCACTCTGCGGAAGATCCTGATTTGCAATATACTTTTCGGAGGTTTGAATTTCATCTTCATACTTAGAAGCTCCAATCTCAAATTTTACACCAGCATCCGGGTTTCCTAGTTCAATATCAGAAGAGAGGATCGAAGTTTCTGTAACCGCTATAGCTTTTTCAATAAGCCACATAATCTTCGTTTCTGCGGCATAAACTTTTGAGCGCTCTATCATATATGACAATGTATAATTTAAGCTTCTCTTCCATACATTTTTAAAATAATTTCTCATTTGAGAATGAGTAGTTGTCTTCTGTAACTTTAATAGATAACTAGATAATGAGAGGATATTTATCTTCCCCTTGTAGAGAAATCCAGTATTTTTAGCTAATTTAAAATCATCTGTAACAAGATGGACCGGGATTGAGTTGTCTTCTTCAATTAAACTTTTACCGATATAAACAAGAGAAAGATCTGGATCTTGAGCGGGAAACTTGATATTGAATTGGCTTAATTCATCTTTTATATTATCAATCTCATGTGGTAAAACTTCAACTACATTAATGAACTTTTGCAATTTTGCTATAAAAGTAGGAGGTGCTTTTATTTCTTTAAATACGACTTGGGAAATGTAATATTCATAACCTAAATCCTCAGCAGCTTTGTTTAAATTACCTAAAATATTACGAGCTTTAATTTGAAGCATGCAAATAAAAAAGTTCGCATCAAATATGATCCTTTCCTTACGTTTGGGCATTGTTTACTAGAAAGTTATTGAGTCAATTATATTAAAATCGTGATTAATTATATATTAAATAACAAATTTTAAAATATCTTTTTATTAATTTTACCCAAATTTAGAAATCGTAATATCTTACCTAAAACTATTGAGAACATAGACCATTAGAGAAAAAAAATAAATTTAGATAAAAATAATTTATTTTCTAAAATAACAGGTGATAATTTTTAAGATTATTGATGTAATCGGATATTCTGGCTCAGGTAAAACATTTTTCATTACAAATACAATAAAATCATTAAAAGAAAAATTAGGCTTTAAGGTTGCAGTTATAAAAAATGTAAAACATCACCCCATTGATAAAATAGGAAAGGATTCTTACTTATTCAGAGAAAATGGTGCAGTATATTCAGTAATTCAGAATAATAATTTTGAAACCGCAATTTTTATTAATAGAAAGGAAAGTAACATCCGCGAACTTATTGAATGGCTAAAAATTGGACCAAATAAAATAAATTTGCTATTAACTGAAGGATTTAGGAATTTTCACCACCCAACCGTATTATGTGTATCAAAATTCGAAGATATCCAAGACCAATTTAATGAGAGTATTAACATGATATCAGGTAATATATGTGCAAAAGGTGTAGATAAAAAAAAATACATGAATCTGCCAATTATTGATATTCAAAAAAATTTCTCTGGATTTTTAGAGATTTTTAAATTTTGATATTATTCTACATTTTTCCAATAAGAAGCAAGCTGCTGACAAATTGATTTGAATTCTCTTATAATTTTTTCGTCTTCTATATCAGAGAGGAAAAATTCGCTTAATTTTTCGTATACTTCAATTTCGTTTTTGGGATCTCTTACTGAATTTCGAATATGTACTATTAAACTGTTTAAAGGTATTATAATCTCATTAATTAACCATTCTTCAAAAAAGGGTTGATCTGAAAAAGATTGAATGTTGTAAGTTACCATTATATTTGTTATTTCTTCGAGAGAGTAAAAATTTTCGTTAGAGATTGAAACATTATATTTTTTCATTTCCTTTCTTAATTGAACCTTATTTAAACTTATAATAAAATCTGGCCAGACATCATCAGAATAGTTAATGTCTTGAAATACAAATAACTCTAATACTCTAAGAGCAATATTTTTTCCAACGTATCTACTGCGTGGATCAATAAAATTTTTCGAGGCTTCGTCAGGCGTTTTTCTTATGAAAATTTTATCTATTAATACATACAGTATTCGACAAATATGATCAACAATAATATTAAACGTGAGGGGAGTATTAAGAGGATTTTCAGACAAGATCTTATTTTCTTTTTCTATTTCATCTGAAAAATTTGAATTCAAACTTTTTAGAAATGTTCTAAAAAAACCAAAATTAAGCTGAGAAATCCTTTTTTTGAAGATTTTTTCAAAAAAGAGATCAATATTATCGATATTAGATAATACAGAAAGGTAATTCAATAAGTGATTTATATTTTTGATTGTATTGGCACCAATTACATCTTTCTCGTGCTTGTTATATTGGTTTAGTGTAGTTTTAAATATCTTGGGTAAAAATAATAAATCTCCGACTTCTAATGCTTCAAGACCACTCCCAAAATAATATTTCATGTAAAGGAAAAAAAGATTTAATTGAGATTTTGGAGATGGTAAGTTATTAGCTTGAAATGTTGAGTATAAAGTGGATTTTTTATCAAGAAAATCAAAAAATTTAAGTATAGCATTTTTTTTTTCAACGACATAATCCGTATTTGATAGAAATTCCTTGTTTATAATATCCACCTTAGAAAATGTCGAATCTTCTACACGTGAACCTACAAAATTAAAAAAATCTAACAAAGGAGAAAAACTCTCTAAAATATTGCATTTTTTATAGAAATAATAGAGTAGATCCACTAATTTTTCTTTTGCTGAAGGATATTCGTCTGAAGCAATCTGATATAATAAATCTCTTCCTTTTAATAATTCTTGAAAATATTCTTCCGGGATGCCATCAAAACGCTTTAAAAAATAAAACAAAACCATCTTATAGTAGGAATTGAAGATCTCATCTTTACTATCCTTTATAATAACCATAAAATGCAATTGATTATTTCCATCAATATTTTTTATAGAAAATCCTTCGAGTAAGACAAAAATCTTTTTTTGAATTGATTTTCTTATTGAAAAGCCTAGATGTCGAATAAGAAAATAAAAGTACCCAGATAAGAAAGAAGTAAAGCCATAAAATTCACCTTCAAGTTTATGTAAAATAGAATCAAAAAAATCTTCTACTTCATCCGTGAGTGAATATTTATATTCAAATATTATAATCTTATCAGAAATTTTTTCCTTAATATTTAATTCAAGAGATTTATCACTAAATCCAGAGAAAAATCTTAAAAAATGTCTGAAAAAATCATTAAAATTTTCATAAAAAAATGTTATAAAAGACTTTTTTACGGTTCGATTTTGATTTTTCTCGATAAATTTGAGCCACTTTTCCTGAATATCGTCTTTAAACTCTTTAAATTTTTCTTGGTTCTTATTTAAAAATTCCAAAAGAACATTGTTTACCATATTAAGATTATAATCTTCATTTCCTGTTTTTCCTTGTAAAATCTCTAAAATTTCTTGTAATTCTTGATTAACCAATTTCAATCAGTATTAATTAAATGAGTTAATAATTTTAGGTAAGCCTTGCTTAACACAATATTCAATTTAAGGCAACTATAATATAAAATTATATTTTGAGAATAAAAATCTTAGTTATGGATATACAAAAAAGTTAGTTCCATATAGTATCAAAAAATCTTAGTTATATCATCAATTGGAGTGTAAATTAAAGGTTTAAATTTACCACTCTTAGTTTTAAAGCTGAAACCTTTCTTCCTTTCAACAAATTTCCCAATAATTTCAGCCTTAATACTATTATTCTTCATTAACTCTACCAGTTTAGTACTATCCTCACTTTTTGTAGCAATTAACAGAGATCCTGAAGAAATTGTATTAAAAGGATTTAAATTAAAGATTTTGCTAAGTTCTAGAGATTCTGAAAGAATATTTATTTTTTCTCTTTCAATAATCACTCCATTATTAGAAGCGAGTGCCATTTCAACTATACCGTTAGCAAGTCCTCCTTCAGTTGGATCGTGCATAGATTTTATGGGAAAATTCTGATTTGCAAGAAGGGCTTCTTTGTAAACACTTATTCCGGGATTATAGAGATAATTCTTACAGGTTTCGATAAAATTATTATTATAACCCCTATCTTCTAGTTCTTTTTCTTTTTCGTAGCCAATTATGGATGTTCCTTCTATAAAAACACCTTTGGTTAAAATAAGGGAATCATTTGGCTCAGCACCTGAAGTCATTACGAGTTTATTTTTATTTACTTCTCCTATTAAGCAACCGACTACAATCGGTCTATCAAGACCGTGGGTGATCTCTGTGTGTCCACCAATAACAGTTATTCCCATAGAATTACACGTATTTTGAATATCATTAAATATATTTTCTATCAGTTCTCTTGATGTGTGACTTTCGGGTAATAATATTGTTGATTGAAACCATTTTGGGTCAGCCCCAGAGCATACTAAATCATTTACATTTACATTTACGGCGTAATAACCTATTTTTTTAGTAGCAAATGTAATTGGGTCTGTTTTAGCTACTAGATAATTTTCACCGGGGATATCGATAACAGCAGCATCTTCACCGATCCTTGAACCCAATATCACTCTACTATCGTTAATTTCTATCTTTGAAAGTAATTGAGATAAATAATCATGTTTAAGTTTTCCAACTTTAAATTCACCTGTAATTCTTTTCATTTATTTATCAATATATTAAGAGAATGTAAATATTTAAGTTTTGGAAGATAAACCATAATAGCTAAGATGGTTTACTTAAAAAGTAATTTGAACTGTCTCTATAAAAAGAATCTCAATAAGAAGATCACTGAAATTATTTAAATTTGAATAGGAGGGGTGATAAGTTGCTTCCAATAAAAAGCATTGTAGGATGAATTAATACAACTAAAATTTAAAAATTAGTATATTTTATTTATAGTATATTTATATAAAAAAAAATTAGTTGAGAAATATGGCGTTCATTAAATCATTTTTGTTAAGCTTAGTCGCTTATGTCGGTATTAATTTTCTGTTTCTTATCATTTCTAGTCTAATAAACAACACACTCGATACTTTATTCAGCGGTTTAAGTTCTGCTCCATTACTGATTTTGTATTATCTCTTTGGTCCAATTACTATCCTACCATCAATTAGTATAGCAGCAATAACAAGTTTTTCACCTTTTGTATTGAGTGTTCTTATTGGTGGGATCGGATATCTTATTGCACCCTTAATAGCAGCAATACTCTCTGGTGTTTTTAGTGAGAGTAAGGGTGAAGCTTCCGGAGGATGGCTATTAACTGCAATTATCAGTGCTGGTATGATCATACTTGCAATGGTTCTAAGTCCCACAATAGAAGTTATATTATTCCTAACCTATTCAACAAGTTCACTAATCCCAACTTTGATATGGATTCTTATTAGTTTTTTCATTAATTTCATAGGTTTTGGATTCTTTGCTTTACTCGTTTGTAAAACAGAATATTATTAGAATGTTTAAAAAATTCATTATTTTTTTTTCTTCTTTTTTCATTAAAGGTTAAGTCTAAGCAATTTATGAATCCAGAAGATCTCATTAAAAAACAATACTTTTAAAAAATTATAACTAAAAAGGAGTTTTGAAAAAAAGAATTAATCCCCCTTCTTTGGCATCAGGGGAAAAAATTCCTCCTGCCTAACTCTGGATTTTATTTCACCAACAAATATAAAAAGTGACGAGTGTGACTTTTGAAGTTTATGTTTTAATTGTTTCATACAAGGAGAAAGCTTCTTTTCTAAAAATTTAATGAGTCAAAATTTTTGAAAATAATTCCATGAATAATTTTTCGATTTTAGTTCTCATAGACACAAAAGTCAATTAAGGAAAACAATAATTTAGCTGAAATTGAGGGAATCTATTAGCGGAATTACTTAGGGTAAAAAAATTCTTATTGTTCAGAGCTATAATCTTAATTACATTATCTTATAGGGATACAGAATCTTTAGAAACTACCGATCACATCTTATATCAAAAGAATAACTTAAAGGTTTGTAGGAACAGTTTTAATTTTAATCAAAGAAAGTTGTATTTTTATAATCAGAATATAATTACTTGGTAAGAAGGGAAGCAAAATTTTTATTCTTACATTGGATTTCGCCTTTAAAAATCTCTTTTTTAACTAAATTGGAATTTTGTAATCCTTCTTTTCTTCTTTTCAAAGTGTGTTTTTCCTTAAAACATGAAAACTGGAAGGTGATATTTGATATTAATGGCTTAATATTTTAATAACTCTGAAATTAATATAAGAAAAATAATAGTATAAATAAAATTTAAGGTATATTGCCGAATTCAGTCCGAACTACATAATTGTAAAACAAATGAATATCCAATAAAAATTTTAATTCAAAAGGGGAGGCGTTGAATGAGTTCAGGGAATATAGATTTAAAAAAGATGGAATTTTTTTCTGAGATTACTCCAATTGAAGAAACAATTAATTTAAATTATGAGATTGAATTCTTTCAAGAAAAAAACCTCAATTTAGCAAAATATATTCATAATTTATTACAAAATTCTCAAGACTTAACCCTGAAGCAGAAGGTTATTCATTGTAAAAGCCAAAGAGCTTTAATGAAATTATATCTAAATAAAATTTGTAATAGAATCCTATTAAAGAAAGTTTTTTTGGAAGAAAACGAATAGAAGCAGTAATTTATTATTTATTACCATCCATAGTATAAGACTTTATAAATTTGCAATATTTCCATAACGATGAAATACTTCTAGCAGCATCCCTTAACGATAAATAATACAATACTCTTTTATTATGAAGTAATTTTTTAGCAGTATTAAATCTATGTGCGAGTGTAGCATCATCAGCAATACTAGGTAAGCAGAAGGCAAAAGGTTTGGATGACATTCTACATATTTTAATCATTCTCTTAAAAACATGATTAAATACATGATGTGGCCATAGTGGAATTATAACGAAATCAATATTAGGATCATTTACAGCTATTTCAATACAATTTGTAAAAACATCCAAAACAAAACCAGAAGCTCCTAAATCAATCGGATTTCTAATATTTACATTTACATCAGGTAGAATTTTAGCAATTTTTGATTGTGATTCTAAAGCCAATTCTGGTATTTTAAGGTCATTATCAGCGAATAAATCTGTCATATTAACAGACGCGCCTCCACCAGGGGTTATAATACCGATGTTAGGGCCCCTTGGAAGATAATTTGGATACAGTAACTCAAGAGTTTTAATTATATTCCAAAATTCTTCGTTATCTTTCACTAATATTGTCCCAGTTTGAATTGCCATTGATTCCCATAATTTATTTCTTGAAGCGATCGCGCCAGTGTGGGAAAATGCCGCTATCGATCCATAATTAGTATGGCCTCCTTTCCATAAAACTACTGGCTTGATTTTTGTTGTTTTTCTTAATTCAATGAATAAATCGTGAGCATTAGCGGAACCAGAGGATTCCAAATACATTGCAATAACCGATGTTTTATCATCTTTTCTATAAAATCTTGTAAAATCTACACAATTTAAATCAATTTGATTTCCAAAACTTACGCCATAACGAAATCTAATATCGCGTTTATAACCTGTTTCAATTAATTGTGTTAGGTGTCCCCCAGATTGTGACATAAATGAAACATTTCCAGGAGTTCCTCTTTGAGAAACAAATGCAAAAGCCATCCCATTTTCAGCATTTAAAGGACCTAAGCAGTTTGGCCCGATAACTCTAGTTTTTGTATTTTTGATTATATTTTGTATATCCCTTTCCATCTCGATTCCCTTGGGATCTCCGGTTTCTGAAAAGCCTGAAGCAAAGATTATTACCCATTTTACTTTTTTTTCTACACATTCTTTAAGAACTTTTAATATAAGATTGGTTTTCAGTGATATATATGCAGTATCAATTTGGTAAGGTACCGTTAAAACTGAACTATAGCACTTCCACTCAAGCAGTTTGTCATGATTTGGATTAATAGGATAAAAAGTGTCTGACCATTTAGAGTTTTTAAAAGCATTTAAATACATCATAGAACCTAATGTAGAGCTCTTCGAAGCTCCAATAAACGCAATGTGTTTAGGATTAAATAATGAAATTAAATCCTCAAAATTGCTCTGATGCTCATTCATCAACATAGTAAAACAATGAAATTTTTAAAACATTTTAATTCGAATTCTTACCAGATCACTACTCAAACGAGGTTAATAAATCAATATTAAAAATTCTTTAATATGATTCCGACCCTTAAATCCATGCAATGCTCAACAAGCTTCAATTTTAATTTCTTTTAAGTTTTAAATATGCTTTAAAAATATTTTAATTCAATTTATAATTAGACTATGTATAAGTATTTTCAATGATAAAAATATTGAATTTGGAGAAATTAAAAAAATGGCAAGACCAAGTCCGTTAGAAATCTATGCCCTCTTAGATAAATCAAATTGTAAAGAATGTGGTTACGATACCTGTATGGCATTTGCAACAGACATTTTAGAAAGGAAAATTTTGGTTTCTGATTGTCCTCATTTAATGCAGGATTCTAAGCAAGCGAAAAATCGAGAAAAACTCATTAGCCTAATAACTCCACCTCAAAAGCCAGTAACTTTTGGTGTTGGTGAAAGAGAAGCATTAATAGGTGGTGAAGAGGTATTAATGAGACATCAGCTTACTTTTTATAATAAAACCGCAATCTGCATAGAAGTAGCTGATGATGATATTGAATTAGAGGAAATTGTTAAATATCTTACAAAGGTTAAATTAGAAAGAATGGGTGATGTTTTAACCTTAGATGGTATCGCATTAAGAAACGTTTCTAGAAATAAAGACCAATTTAAGTTAGCAGCTAAAAAAATTTCACAACTATCAAATCTTCCGATAATATTGTGTTGTTTTGAAGCAGAAACATTAATTGCAGCAGCTAAAGAAATAGCTGATAAAAAACCTTTGCTCTATGCCGTTACTGAAGATAATTGGGAAGTAGTTAGTAAGTTCGCTATCCAGAAAAATCTACCTGTTACAGTTGTTTCCAGTAATTTAGAAAAATTAATGTCTTTGAGTGCTACTTTACAAAAATTTGGTGTAAAAGAGATTGTTTTGGATTCAGGAACTTTTTTTGGTCCTGGTAATCTTTCTGTAACTTATGATAACATAATGCAGTTAAGAACAGCTGCAATAAATAAAGAAGATTCAAATGCTTGTTGGCCAATTATGGGTGTTCCAGCGTCATATTGGAGTCAAACTAAGATAACAGATGATAAAGAACTATGGGAACATCAATATCAAGAGATCATTATGGGAGCAATTATGGAAGCTATTGATACAAATTTGATCATCCTACACACCGGACAGAAAAAAGAAGAAATTTGGGCACTTCTAGCTTTAATGACTTTAGGACAAAGTGTGTTTTCTGATCCAAGAATTTATCCCGTTGTAGATGCAGGATTATATAAGGTTGGAGAACCTAATGAGATGTCTCCTATTTTTGTAACTTCTAACTACCGTATGACAAAAATTCCTGTAGAACAAGATTTGCAGGGTGCTAATTTAGATTGTTTCCTTTTGGTGGTTGATACTGAAGGAATTGGGATCGAAAGTGCTGTTGCTGGAGGCCAATTTAATGCAGGTGGAATAGCAGAAGCTGTGAAGGAATTCAATGCTTTTAAGAACCTGAAACATCGAATACTAGTAATCCCTGGTATGGCTGCTCGTTTGAGTGGAGCATTAGAAGATGAAGCAGATGCATTTGTAGTAGTTGGGCCTAGAGATAGCAGTGGAATACCTAAATTTGTTGAAACTCAATGGAAACCAGAAGAATTCATGAAAGAATATGAATCCTGGGAAAAAGAGTGATTCTTCATTTTTTTTTAACTTTCTATTTTTCTAATTATGATAAATAAAAATAAGAGAGTTTTATTTGATGAGTGAATAGATGTCATCTATAATCAAATCACTAACACTATTAATTATTATACAATTGTTTAACTTTATTGATTTTAGATTATCTAATGAATGCAAACCAGTTAATACACCTATAAATGGACAATTTAAATTTTTAGAAAGTATTGCATCTTTGGGATGATCTCCTATTACAACTATTTTATCTCCTGGGTACTTTCTATCAAAAAATTCTTTTATTTTTGGATCATTCTTACTCTTAATTTCATCTGATTCTCCAAGAATGTAGTCAAAATATTTATCAATTTTTAAAAATTCTAACAATTTTTATAGCAAGGTCTTGCCTTTTTGATGTTATTATTCCTAAAATAAATGGGTGTTTCTTTAGTTCTTTTAATTTAGTTTTTACCCCCGTTAAAAGATTTACATTATAGATTCCTTTGTTTGAATAATATTTTCGAAAAGCGATAGACAATCTGGTAGGGTTTATATCACATACACTCCTGAACATATCATTCAACGGAATTCCTATCAATTTTTCAATTTCTATAGGTTCTAATTCCTTCAGATTGAATTTTTTTAATGCACTGTTGAAAGAATTCACTATTCCATCTCGATTATTAATTAGAGTGAAATCTAAATCGAAGCTAAGTATAATATTACTTTTTTTTTCCATATTACTATCAACTATTCTTTACTAGATTGATTAGTTTTTCTGAGACAATTATCAAAGAAGGAAAAAAAATAAAAAATATTTGATTAAGTTTTAGCTTGTTATAAATTTTCTTTTCTTGGTTAAATATATTGCAACAAATACGATAGCTACAGCAGAAACTACTCCTATTAAAAATATACTGGGTCCGGGAATCCCCCTGCCAGGAGTTTCGTCAGGAGTTCCATCAGGGGGAGAACTTGGTTAAATTGATAAGATTATGCAACAAAAAAAAAGAAACTATTCGATCTTAAAACCTTTAAAGAGCTTCAAAAAAAACAAAATTTCTTCGGAACACTCTATTAATCTCCGCAAATTGTAAGGAAAGTCATTTAATCCAACTTCCTTCTTTCCAGAAATTCTTTCAATTATTAATTTGATTATCTTTTTATAATTTCTTACTGTGTGCCCTTCCGATTCAATTTCGGAAATTATCTTCTTAGCCTTATCTAATTTCCCATTCAGAACACACGACATTGATGCTAAAACATAACTTTGTACGATGTGAGAATTCCCAACCTGTTTTAAGTTTGCAGCCCTATAATAATAACGGTATAAGTTATTTACCATTTCTCTTAAAAGAAAATCTTTAACATCGTCCAATTGCTCATAAAATTTGATACTTTCTAATATGAGGGTAGCAGCAGTATAAAATTGTTTGTTCTTCAATCCTTCTTCTGCTATTTTATTTAAGCCTCGAATTATTTGATTGAATATACCAAATCTATTAAATTCTAATCTCCCTTCTATGGCTATATCATAACCCATCAAGTAACTTTCTGTTGATTCATTTATACTCCCACCTTTCCAAAAATTATCTCCTGCTTTAATAAAATGTTTGTAGGACATATCAAGATTATTTAATTCTTTAAAAGACTTTGCTGCATCGAAGAAGTTCACTGCGGCTTGGCTATGATCCTCCACTTTCTCTGAAAAGTTTCCTGCTAAAACAAAACACGAAGCACATTCTATTATTTCATTTCTTATTTCCTGATAACATAAACCAGCTCCCCTATAATAACGAGCAATTTTATGATAATTTTCTGCTTTTTTTTCTAATGTTTCCGCTAAATCTATGTATGCCCCGGCTTCTTTTTTGGCGAAATTTATATATTTGTCTTCTTCATCTAAGATTTTATTAAGTGTCTTGAGTATTTGATAAATTTGTGCTAATGTTAGATTATCATTTATTTGTTCAAAAGTAGGAATTATATTGGTGAAGTGTTCTACTCCCTCTAAAATTATTTCTTGTGATTTTACATAGTCATCTAATTCTTGATAAGTTAACCCTATTTGTTGGTAGGAATATGAAAGCATATCATAAAAATTATGGATTTTTGAAATTTCAATAACTTGTTCATAATTCTTTATCGCCTTTTTAAAGTTAGATGATTTAAAATATAATTCCGCTATATTCTGATAATTTTGAGCTAATTTTCGTGTTTCTTTAAATTCTCTCAATAGTTTGAGTTCTTGGTTTAAAAATTTTATACTATTCAATATGTTTTTTCTTTCAGATCGTAAATCTTGGAACTTTTCTCTATATATATCTGCAATTTTTATATATAATTCAGCTATTTCATGTAACTTTGCTTGTAATTTATAATCAATTATTAGTTTTTTATATAATTCAATAATTTGCGTATATAATTCTAAAGCTTCAGACATGTCGAGATTTTCCATAATTTCTGCCGTAGAGAAAAGAAAATCTCCAGCTTCAAAGTACTCACCAGATTGAGCAATTTCACTTGAAAAATCAATGGTCATAGAAACAAGTTCTTTTAAAGCTTTTTTTTTCTCAATAGGATCTTCAATTAATTTAATTTTAGATTCAAGAGACCTGATTTTTTCTAAAAACTCAGTGTATTCAATGAACTCTTCTTCGATAATCTTATGATCTCCTCAAGAAAGATAAAGCTAATATATATTAAAATTAAAGTAAAAATAAAAAAAGTGGGATTTATTTTTTTAAAAAAAACTTTAATGTCAAACAACACTCACCCGACAAAAATAACTTGGCTCTCTAAGGTGAATGGAAAGGTTTATCTTCGTTTAATCCTTATTTTATTTAATGCCAGCAAAACCTTCTGAAATTAAAAAA
>SDBS01001194.1_pt1 | contig 26517 bp, 14 predicted proteins | sample 2277091 | NCBI WGS metagenome assembly SDBS01 (sample SAMN10404972, study PRJNA504765) | marine sediment metagenome | isolation source: marine sediment core GS10_PC15, 163 cmbsf | place: Arctic Ocean: Southern Knipovich Ridge | collected 2010
AGGCGGTTGTTCTCCTTGTCCACGACGTAGATCTCCCCCTTGCCGTCTACGGCCAAGGCATTGGGCAGGTTGAACTGTCCGAGACCTTGGCCGTACGTGCCCCACTGCATCAGGAATTTCCCGTTGGGATCGAACTTGATGACACGGTGATTCCCCGAATCGGCCACAAAGATGAAACCTTGGGCATCCACATACAACCCCTTGGGCCTTTCCATCCTGTTCGCCCTCAGGTCAATCCTCCCCCAGGTGGCGGCATGCCGCCCGTCGGCGGAAAATTTATGCACTCCGTTGCTGTCGAGCACGAACAGCTCATCGCTCTGATTAAAAGCCAAGGAGACGGGTCCCCTGAGGATGCTGCCCCCTCCCTGCTTGCCGAGGATGCCGGCGGGCTTGAGGATGTGGGAAAATTTTTTCACACAGTGGTTTCCGTAATCGGCGACATACACCTCGCCCCGGCTGTTTACGGCCACCGCCATGGGAAGGCGGAATTTCTCCGGGCTGGCCCCTTCTCCGCCGACTTTCAGGAGAAACTGTCCGTCCTTGTTGTACTTGTAAACACTGTGTCTCACGGAATCCGTGATATACACACTGCCGTCCCCGGCAAGCGCGATCCCGGTGAGAGTCTTGAGGCCCGGCGCACCCCTTCCGCCGACCTCCCACTTGGGTACGGCCCTTCCCTCAGCATCGAATTTCCTGACTCTGACCCGGCTGTCATCGATGACGTAGAAATTCCCCTGCCGATCGAAGGCGATGTCCTTGGGCTTGGAGAAAGTCCCCCCTCTGCCCCCGGCTATCCTGCGCACGACGTCGTATTTCCCCGGGGTCAGGGCAATGCTTATGATCTGATTGAGCTCCTCATCCTGTTCTACCACGATCTCGGCTTCCCAGACGACATAGTTGTCTTTTACCACCCTCAGCTTGTGTGTCCCAAAGGACACATACTCCAGGAGACAGTCGGTGACCATCCCCGTATCCTCCCCGTCCAGAGAAACCCTCGCACCCTCAGGTGTAGATTCGATCCCCAGGTTCTTGCCGACCCTTTCCAGGACATATTCCTTCGCATACGTGATTTCAGGCAGCAGGATCGCCTCGGTAATGGTGGCGAAGCCCTCCTTCCTGATCACGAGCTCGAACTGGGGCGACTCGGATTTGATGATCTTGGGTGAGCGGCCTTCCAGCCTGCCGTCGATGAAGATCTCGGCATCAGAGGGCTGCGTCTGGATCTCCAGGGAATACTCACTGACCAGTCCCTTGTATTCGAGCTCGGCGAACTTCATCAATTGGAGGAGTGTGTCGTCCATAGCCATGTAACGCGTATAGTCTTTGGCTAACCGTTCGTTGACCTCGAACATGTTCCGCATGGATTCGAGCGCCTGGATCGGATCTCCCTGCTGGGCATGGGCCACTGCCATCAGATAGAAGATCTCAGTCGCGATCTTCCCCCTCAAAGAAAAATCGGAGATACGGAACGCCTTGGCGAGCACCGGCTGCAGCGAATCGATGGCACCCTCCAGGTCTCTTTTCTGGGCGACCTGCTGCCGGCTCTGGGCGATTATCTGTTCGATCTGTGCGACCACGTCTTCCTGGCTCGGCTCGACCCGCATATCGATCGGCATCTCCTGAGCCAGGTCCTCCTCACTGACCTCCTCCACTCCCCATTTGTGGATGTAGCCTGAGTAGGCCTGTCCCTCGATCTCGACAGAGGCCCGGTACCAGTCTCCCTCCTGCGCCACGATGGTCAGCACCGTTCCCAGGTTCAAGCGGTAGAGGGTTTCCGCGCCGAAGTCGGGCTGGGCCTTCAGGCGGGAACCGTCGGTGGTCACACGCAGCTTGGTCTGGCCCTGGGCATAGACCACACATACCACCAAAAGACAAAGCAAACTGAAGATCAAAATACGCTTGGCTGCGGCCATGACACGATCCTTAATTGAATTTCTTGGTCGTATAATTCAGGATGACCCAGCTCCGACCTCTCTTTGCCAGCCGCCAGGTCACCTCCCCATTGAAAACCTCTTTCCGGATGCCCTCGGCGCGGGACACGCCCTGCACGATCTTGAAAAAAGTGACATCAGCATTGTCCCCGTTCAACCGGATGCTGATCCTTTCGGGCGGGATGAGGCATTGGATGCTGTCGTAGTTGTTGAACAGGTCCCTGATCTCCGCCTGCTTCTTGGTCAAGCTGCCGGCATCGAACGCGCTGAGCAAGGCGATGTCCTCCGATTCTTCGGCCGAGCGCTGGCGTTCGACCAGTGCCCGGATATCACGCAGGGCCGCCAGCGCCGCGCCGGCCTGGTTGAGGATCTGCCGCGCGGTTTGGTTGTTCGGGTCTTTCTGGAGGACAGCGGCCATCAGGTCCCGGCTCTTCTGGTAGTCTCCAGCCCGAAAACTGGCCCTCCCCGCCGCGACCTGCCGTTCGATCTCCCTGTCGATACGATCCTTGGAGGCAGGAGGTCTCGGCCTGGCCTTCGTCGGGACAAAATCATGGTCTTCTTTCTCGCTCATGGCCCCGTCCAGGACATCGGAGGCCTGTATGTGGGGGGCAGGCACGGCGATGAGATCCGTCTGCGAGGAAAAAAGCGTCCGGATCAGCTGCGGCTTGAACGCGAACATCCCGGCCGCCGCGGCCGCCAGGACAACAGCCGCCACCACAAAAGGCAGCCATATTCTGCGCCGCTTCTCCTCGTCCTCATGCGCGGCATCGTAGATCATGGTCTCATCCGCGCTGAAGGGCAGCGACGCCTTCTTCAGGGCGGCGGCCAGCTCCCGGCCGGTCTGGTAGCGGTCCTTGGGATCTTTGGCCAGCGCCTTCCGTATGATCGGCTCGAACGCCTGGACCCCCGTGCTCCTGACCTGGGAGAGAGTGGGAGGATCTTCATGGGCGATCTTGTACACCACGGTCGTGATGTGCTCGCCCTCGAAAGGCCGCCTGTTGGTGAAGAGCTCGAACAGGATCACACCCAGGGAGAAGAGATCGGCCCGGGAATCCACGCTCTTGCCCATCACCTGTTCCGGGGACATGTAGCTGGGAGTCCCCATCACGGAACCGGCCGTGGTCATGGTCGACATCTCGAGCCGGGCCACACCGAAGTCCACCAGGAAGGGATTCCCCGTGTCATCGATCAGGATGTTGGCCGGCTTGACATCCCGGTGTATGACACCCTGGGAGTGGGCATAATCCAGGGCCTCACACATCCGCTCCATGATCCGTATGATCTCGGACGGCTGGTAGCTCTTGCCCGAATCCAGGATCTCTTTCAGGCTCTTTCCCTTAGCCAGCTGCATGACGATGTAGGTCAGGTCGCCTTCCCTGCCCACTTCGTAAATGGTGATGATGCTGGGGTGCTCCAGCTTGCCGACCGCCTGCGCCTCCCGGATGAAGCGCCTCATGATCTCGTCTTTGCCCGCGGCATCGGAAAGCATGTCGAAGCGGATGGTCTTGATGGCCACTTCCCGGTCGATGTCGGGGTCGAGCGCTTTGTAGACGATCCCCATGGCCCCTTGACCCAGGGTGTCCAGCACTTTGTACTTACCGATCGTTTCGAGTGTCTTCATGGCAAAACCAGCGCCTTGAATCAGGAGAAAGTTGAATAACCCAGCGCTAGAAAAATATACCAGAACCCCGGGGATGTCAAGGATTTCAGGGGAGGCCCCAGGCGAAATCCGGGATGGGGCTGTCCTTTTTCTCTCTGGATTTCCCTCTCCATGAGGGCTAATCCGCTGCTTGTTCAGCTGGGCGCTGATGTCCGAACTTCCTATCAGGAATGTATTTCTAAAAACTCATCACTAAGGCTAGTAACGGAAGCCCCACCAGCCGCTGGGAGGGCCCTGGACTCCCCCTCCACTGATGGCGTATACCCGCCACCGCAGCGGATTCGTATAGTTGAAAGTGAAGGTGTAGCTGGTGCCGGTGACGGTCACATTAGTCCAGGTGAACCATGACCCTCCACTCTGATACTGCACCTCGACCCGGTAGCCGGAGACCCCTGGTACCGCCTCCCATCTGAGCGTGGTGGTGTAGGGAAGGTAGCCGAAAACGAATCCGTTCGCCGGGGAGATGAGCTTGGGAGGCCCTTCCGTGAGGTCCACCTCTGTAACGTCGATGTCCTTGGAAGGGATCCCCTTGGCGCTCAGGCGGATAACCGCCTGCCCGTTCTGAATGTCGCCGTCCGGGGCCGCATACAGCGTCACCTTCTGATAGTTGTTCCAATTGTTTGTCGTGAAGGTCAGGGTCGAGCCCGCGGATATCTTTATATCCGTATCCCCACTCACACGTTTGGCCGCGACCTTGACCTGAGCTGTGGGCTTACGGGACAGCTTCACTTGGATGGAGGCCTTATGGTCCTCGAAAACACCCACTTCGCTTTTATCGGTGACGATCATCAAGATAGAATCGAATATGGAAAACTTGGGGCTGATAAAGAAGATGTTCGCATCCGCGGCCACGGAGACCCGGATCCTGTAATTCGTACCGTTCTCGAGTGTTTTAGGGACCTTCCATACAAAGCTTCCGGTGTTCTCTGTGGAGGCGGTGATCTTCTTGCTTAGGGCGGTTCCCTTATACAGATCGATCTTCACCGCAGAGATGGCCTGAACTCCGGCGGTACCTTGTGATTTCATCATCTGTAAGCCCATCCCTTGCGAGGGCAAAGGATTCCGGGAAGGAGACAACGGGGGCAACCGCCTGGCCGGGCTCGTCACTCCCCTGCTGATCAGGTTTGTCCTGGACGCCACTCTTCCTCCGGGAAACAGAGCCGAGGGTCTCAGATTCCGGCCCCTGTCTGCCTGATGCGGCATGGATACTCTGGCCTGCGGCCTGACCCCTGGGAAAACGGGCACCTGCGCATTCCCCACGGGAAACTTCGAATGCACACTCGTGCCCGGGATGGAGCCGGCCGCGATCCCTGCCGGCTCACCCATTTCCCATACGATATCTACCTTGGAACCCCCCATCCAGGTCGTGCCCGCATCCGGGGCGACTATGGTGATGACATGTTTTTTCAGATCATGATTGATAGTCGCCGTCTGACCGGCCGTCACGGTGATGCTTTCCTCGAAATTCACATAACCTTCCTTGGCCAACACCACGTTGTGGCTGCCCGGAGAGACATCGGAGAACGTGGTGGGCGTAACTCTCCCCGTGTCCGCGCCGTCCAGAAATACGGCTGCCCCCGAGGGATTGGAGTTGACCTGAATGGTGCCTGTGGTCGGTGTGATGGGTCCGGGACCAGGTCCCGGGTCCGGCTCGCTGCCCCCTCCTCCCAACAGCAGGGCCGCTCCCACACCGCCGGCCAGGAGGACTCCCCCCACGATATAAATGACGGAGGATTTGCCTTTCAGCTCATACTCGGGAGACTGCGTTTCTTCCCCGGCCTTCACCTCGAGCGTGTCCTTGGCCTTTTTATTACCTTTCTTCACCTCCAGAGAGATCTCTCCTGCCAGCGCAGCAATGGTCAGGGGAGTCTTGCCGGACGAGCTCCGGCTGCCCTTGAGATACACGTCTGCGCCGGCCGGATTCGACCGGACCCTCAGCACACCGTAATTCTTCTTTATCTCCTGATACATCTCGATGTATCTTTGCGGGCACACCTGAGGATCCAGCTGCCGGTAGAAATCCACCTCGATGAGCATGTTGACCGCATTGGAGAATTCATTGCTGCGGCCTTCCTCCAGAAGGGTGAAATAGACCAGGGAGAGGTAGAAATAGACGTCGGCCATTTGCTGCCTGGTCGCAGCCAGGGTTTTCGCTTGGAGGAATTTCTCCAGGGCGGCCTCGTTCTCCATGGCGTCATAAAGGTTTTTGCCTTCCTCCAGCAGAGCCTCAAACTGTGCCTGCTGGGAAGCGGAGACACGCGCATTTTCCCGGACACGCACGACCGGGCCTTTTTCATTTTCACCAGGGCCGGCAGGGACGGATTCGGCCATGGTCAGGAGCAGAAACGCGCCCAGCACAAAATAAACCAATCCTCTGGAACGAAAACGATCACATCTCATGCTTATCCCCCATGTTCAAATATGCTGGTACTCCAGGCCCGGTGCGCTCCGGAAGGGGCCGGTTCGAGATCTTCAGCTGCGTCTCGGTCTGTTCACCGGTGTCGCGGTTGATCCGGATGAAACGCCCGTTTTCCATGAACATGCGCAGCTCCCAGCGCACCCCCGGCTGGATATCCACGGTCGTGGTATATTTCTTGCCAGAGTCCTCGGAAACAAAATCAAGGGTGTGTTTCCCGACCAGTACGTCGAGGTTCAGCGTGGGCGGGACCTCGCGCAGCAGCTGCCCGTCCAGGTAGACATCCGCCTTGGGGCGGACCTTTATCTGCAGGCTCACTTGGACGGCCGGGGCAAGGGGGTAGTTCTTTTCCTGATTCTGGTTCAGCTGGATGGAAACCTCCTGGGTCTGGTAGCCTTCTTTGACGATCCTCACCTGGTAGGTCCCGGCCGACAGGGTCCGGGTCATCGGTGTGGTTCCCAGCTCCCTGCTTCCCAGGAAAACCTGGGCACCCTCCGGATCGGAGTTCAGGGTCAGCCTGAAGGTCTGCTGTTCCAGGGTGACGTGCTGGCGGTTGGCGCCGGCCGTAAGGTTAATCCGCACGTCCTTATAGCCATACCCGTCTTTCCGCACACGCATGGTCCCCGTGCTTGCTTCAAGCTCCAGATTCCTCACAGGAGTGGTCCCGCGGTAAGTCCCATCGATGTACACACGGGCACCCGACGGATCGGAGGTGACCTCGAGCACATATGCGGTCCTCTGATCCAGCAGGTATTCCTTGGCCAGTGTCTGCCCGGTCTCTATGAGGACCTCCTCCTGCTTCTGTTCATAGCCCGGGTGGACGACTGACAAGGCGTGTGTGCCCGCCGCCAGTTCCAGGCTAAGGGGCGTCACGCCTCGCTTTTCCTCATCGATGTAGACCTCCGCCCCTTCGGGGATAGAGGCAACCTCCAGGGTTCCCGGGTAGGCGGCCGCCTCGTCTTCGGCGGCCGGGCCTTCCTCTTCCGGAACCTCTTCCGGGTCTTCCTCCGTCAGGTCCGCGCTCAGCGCCCCCACTTCGATAAATATGAAATGACGGTCGAGGTCTTTCTTGAGCTCGAGATCCTCCGCGATGGGTGTGTAACCCTCCTTGTAGAGTTTGAGGGAGTAAGACCCGATTTCTACCCGCTTCTCGAGGGGTGTCTGCCCCAGCATCTCGTCCCCCAAATACACGCCGGCACCCGGAGGCTCACTGGTGACAGACAGGGTGACCTCTGTGGGCGCGGCCTGCTGTCCCCCTTCCTTGGGGAGCAGCAGCCAGATGCCGGCCACGATCAGCACTGCCAAAGCCACAAAACCGAGGATCATCCTCGAGGGGAAACGTTTCTTCGGGACTTCCTCGACGCTCGCGGGTTTTACCGGCATCACCTTGTCGGTGGTGGACAAGCCCTCTTCGATGCTTACCAGCTCGGCCAGGATGTCATGGACGCTCTGGTAGCGGTCTTTGCGGTCCTTCTGGAGGCATTTGAGGATGACGTCACCCAGCTTGTACGAGACGTGTTCATTCAGCTTCCGGGGGTCAGGCGGGGGTTCGGTCGTGTGTTTCAAGGCCACGCTGACCGCGGTATCGCCCTTGAAGGGTGTCCGCCCCGTAACCAGCTCGAACAGGATGATGCCGAGAGAGTAGATGTCGGAACGGTGATCGACATCTACGCCTAAGGCCTGCTCGGGTGACATGTACTCGGGTGTGCCGATCATGGCACCGGTTTCGGTCAGTCCCGAGGACATCTGAGTGCGGGCGATGCCGAAATCCATGATCCGCACATCGCCGGCCCTGTCGATCATGATATTCTGGGGCTTCAGATCCCGATGGACAATCCCCAACCGGTGGGCCTCGGAAAGGCCCTTGCAGATCTGCTTGGCGATGATCAGCGACTTGCCCTCGGAAAGCTGCCCCAGCCGGTTGACGGTGCTCTTCAGATCCTCACCGGAGACATACTCCATGGTGATGAAGTACATGCCGTCCGACTTCTCCAGGCCGAACATCTGACAGACATTCATGTGCCTGACCTTGCGGGCGATCTTGAGCTCATTACGAAAGCGTTCGATCGTCTTTTCGTCTGAGGAGATCTCGGGATTCAGGACCTTGAGGGCGATCTTTTCGTCGATCTCGACGTCAACGGCCTTATACACACGCCCCATGCCGCCCCGGCCCAGCTCCTCGATGATCTGGTACCTTTTGTCGAGCACACTCCCGATTTTGAGACGTGTCAGGGGAGATGTGTAGAGCCGGGTGGCCGTGCGATCATCGGAAGGCGCCTCGAGCCGGCTCCCGCAGCGGCCGCAGAATATACTCTTAGCCGGATTTTCGAATGAGCATTTGCTGCACTTCATAAGCCCCGTACCCTAAAGATGCGCATTGATGGTATCAACTCATATTTAAAAAGTCAATTTGTGACCCCTGACCGCGTACTCCGAGAGAAACACGCAGAATGCGAGTCCCACTACTTTTTCAGGACCCATTTCTTGATCTGCATCACGTTGGGATGGTTATCCAGCACATACACCGCATCTTTATCGTCCAGCGACACGGCCACCGGATGCTTGAAGGCATTCTTGTCAAAACCCGGAAATCCGATCGTGCCCTTCAGGCTGCCGTTGCGCCCGATGATGTAGACCTGCTGCGTGCCCTCACCCTGCGTGCAGACGAAAATGTTGCCCTTGCTGTCGATATCGATGCCCGAAGGATCGGAATCCGACGCGAATACCTTCCAGTTCTTATTAAAGTCACCCGCGGTGGTGAAACTAAGCAGGGCGTCGTTTCCCCTGTCCGCGATGTAGAGCATGTTTATGGCATCGTCGATCGCAAGATTCATGGGTTTGCCGGTGGTGCTCGTGATTTTTTTGATCAGGTTTCCAGCGGGATTATATTTAAAAACGGCGGCCCCATAATCGTTGATGTAGACGTTCAGGCCTGCATCGACAGCGACGCCTCTTGGACTCATGTTGGCGCCTCCGGCCCCTTTCCAGACTTTGCCGGTCGGTTTCAGATCTTTGCTGTACTGGGCGATGCGCCGCTTCCCCTCCTCAGCCACATACACGAAGCCGTTCTTATCGATGGCGATCTGATAGGGTTTGCTGTCCGGGACCTCTATTTTATTGATCACGTTCTGGCCGTTCATCGACAGCCGCAGGATCTGATGCTTCCCGCCGAAATCCTGCTCTGCAATCCTGTAGCCTCTGGCTGACACATAGATGGAGTTGTTTCCCACAGCCAGGCCGTAGGGATCATCCAGGTTATATTTAGCAAGCGTGATGAGGCTGGGATTTTGGTACTCGATCTGCGGCTCGAACGTATCAAACTCGCCGCTGCTCGCGCTCACATTGGGATCGGATTGGCTCTGGACCTCGAGTTTGTATGTATCCGCGGTCAGATCGACGTCGGATTTGTGCACCTTCCAGCTATAAGTGTTCCGGGTGCCGGGGATGTCAGCGGCGATCTCTTCCCGGGTCTTGAAATCAGGAGGACCGCTCAGAAGGAAGATCTTGAAATTGGAAATGTAGGCGGAATCGGCATTCCCCATGGTATCGAATCTTCCGGCAGTGGAATCGTTCCGGCCGGAAGCGACCTGCCCGGGATCCGTCACACGCAGTCTCTGGCTCAGGCTGCCGTTGGCCCTGTTCGCCGGTTGACCCGGCTGCACGACTTTCCGCGCATGGGCGGCGATGGCTTCCCGGGAGAGTGTGTTTCCTCGAGCGGACCGTCTGGAGCGAATAGAAGAAGAGGTATTCTGACTCCGGGCCCTGATACGGGACCGCATGATGACATCCCGGTTCAGGCTCGCAAGATCTGCCGGGATCTGTGCCCTTTGTACAGCCAGGGTTTGCGTGCCCCCGTCGAGGGTCCACTTGATCTCTATGGTGGTCTTATCCACCAGCGAGATCTTGTCCCCGGCCGCGGGCTTGGTCACTGCGATCGTGTGCTGGGAGAGGCTGGGATTCACCGTGACGGTCTGCCCCGCGGTGACCGTAGCGGTCTCGTTGTGGTCGGCATAATTTTCCAGCTTGAGAACAACGATGTAGTTCCCGGGAGCGATATCGCTGAACGTGTAGGGAGTCACCTGGCTGGTATCCTCTGCCGAGATCTTCCCCATGTATATCTTGGCACCGGTGGGGCTGGAATTGATAGTCAAGGATCCGGTCGTGATGATGACCTCCTCCTCACCGCCGCCGGCCAGCAGGAGGACTGCCCCGGCCGCACCGGCCACGAGGACGCCCCCGATGATGTAGATCAGGGACGACCTCCCTTCCAGGGAATACACCGGGGAAGAGGTCTCCTGGCCGGCTAGGACCGTGAGCGTGTCTTTCTTCTGCTTGCCTCCCTTTTTGACCCGCACTTTAACCTCCCCCGCCGTGTAGCCTACGGTCAGAGGGGTCTTGCCTTCGGAGGCCTTGCTGTCGTTGAAGAACACGTCAGCCCCAGGGGGAACGGAGAGCACCTTGAGCACTCCGTATCCCCGTTTGACGTCCGTGTACATGGCAATGAACTGGGGAGGACACTCGTTCTCATCCAACTGCCGGTAATAGTCGACTTCGATCAGCTTCTCGATCGTATCGGTGAAGTCCTTGACCCCTCGCTCTTCCAGAGACGCAAAATAAGCCAGGGACAGGTAGTAGTAGACATCGGATTTCTGCCTGTTTTGCGTGGCCAGTTTCTCGGCTTCCTTGAATTTATCGATGGCCGCGGCATAATCCATCCACTCCTTGAGCAGCCGTTTGCCGTCTTCCAGGAGCAGCGTGAAGTTCTTCTCCTGGGCCGAAGTGACACCCTTACCCCCGTATTTGACCTTTACCACCGGGCCCTTTTCTGCATGTCCCTTTCCCCCCTCGCTGGAGGGAAGGGCCGCCGCCGAGGTCATGAGGAGCAGCGTAGAGATCACGGAAAAGATCATGATTTTCGAGTGAAACCATCTTTGTGTCATTCCTTATCCCCTTTGATACATATCATATCGACAAATCCTCACAGGCGAACGGGAGATCTACCCGATCTCCCTGAGCTCACCGGTGGCCATGTTCATATGCAGCCGCTTGCTGCCGCCTGATTTTATTTCCACTTTATGCGAGTACTTCTGGTCGCCCTTGACGAAATCGAACGTATGCGGCCCCACATCCAGGGAGACGTCTTTGACCGGGGGGATCACTCCGATGGATTTCCCATCCAGGAAGACCTCAGCCCAGGGGGAGACGGATATTTTGACCGTCACCATCTCGCTGGCATAGAGCGTGTAGGCCAATTCGGAGTCCGACTGCACCCGGATCGTTTTCACTTCAGTCCGGAAGCCCTCTTTCTCGAGCCTGAGCTCGTGGGATCCCGGCCCGACAGACCGGCTTACGGGCGAGGGACCCAGATCCCGGTTATCTAGAAACACCCGGGCACCGGCCGGTGTCGTACGGATCCTGATCCGGAATTCCTCCTTGTTCAGCGAGTATTCGATCACGTTGATCCCCGGCTCCAGATCGACACGCTCTTCCCAGGAAGACCACCCGTCTTTCTCGATCTGCAGCAATACCGCTGCCGTATCCCACGGGATGGTCAGAGGCGTTTTGCCCTGGAACTTGCCGTCGATCTTGACCTTGGCCTCCGCGGGATTGGCCGGGACCTGGATGATGAACGAAGACGCGAGGTCGAACACGCGCATCGTGGCCTCCCCGGGCATTACCTGCACGATCTCAGACTTGCTCTGGTACTCGGGATAGGCCAGACGAACGCTGTAGGAACCGGGGTCCATCTCGAGCTGGAAAGGGGTCGTGCCCTGGCGCTGGTTGTCGATAAAGACCTCGGCCCCGGTCGGGATTGAGCTTATTTCCAGGACACCGGACTCGGTCAGCTCCGGTTCGGCTTCCTCCCCCTCAGGGATCATGAAGAGCGCCCCGACGATGATGACTCCGAGCAGGACCAGGCCGAAAATAAAAAAGATGGAATACTGGCTGCGCATGAGACCGCCGCCGCGGGCTTTGGGCGGGGCTTTCTCCTTGCGCCGGGGGGGGCGTCGTTCCTGAGGCTTCTTCTCAAGACGCGGCTTCTTCGGCGGCTTCAGCTTGGCCCCGCAGCGGTTGCAGAATCCGCTCCCGGAGGCGTTCTCGTATCCGCATTTGCCGCACGTCATGGTTTCTTTCCCCAGAGGGATGTTCCATTCATACCAAATCTTTTCCCTGGAGTCAATTCGGACCTGATGTGTGTAAGCATCCTTAATTCCGTGCGGAAGCCTACAATGTCGCCACGCCCTGTCGAAAAAAAAGGCCGGACATCTGTCCGGCCCGCATCCGTGTCAATTCAGCGGAATCAAATTAAGATCTGCACCACCAAAACCGTTATGTTGTCACCGGCGCCTCTCTCATAAGCCAGCTTGACCAGGGATTGACAGGCCCCAGCCGGATCAAAAGAGAGTACGATGTCTTTGATCTCATCCGGAGTGGCTTTGCTCATGCCGTCGGTGCACAGCACAAAACGGTCGCCCCTATCCAAAGCGATGTCATGCAAGAGGTCCACATCCACATCCTCTTCGATACCCAGGGCCCGGGACAGGACGGAACGACGGGGATGGTTGGCGGCGTCGGAGGTCGTCAGCAGGTCATGCCGCAGGAGGTCCGCTATCTCCGTATGGTCTTCGGTCAACTGCCGGATCTCTCCCCGGTGGATATGGTAGATCCTGCTGTCCCCGACATGTGAGATGCATCCCCTGTTCTCGGTCAAGATCAGGGCAGAGCACGTGGTCCCCATCTTGTGATCGAGATCCTGATCGACGGCCATCTCATAGATCCGGCTGTTCGCCTCCGCGAAAGCGCGCTGCAGGTTGCGGCCGACGGCCCCTTCCCGTCCGTTGAAATACACTTCGTGGACGATGTTGACCGCCATCTCGCTGGCCATCCTCCCGCTCAAGAGGCCGCCCATGCCGTCGGCGACCAGGAAGAGCTGGCCATTGGGTTCGTATGGCGGGGGATAATCTTCCGGAAAGGCGCCGAAACAATCCTCATTGACAGAGCGCCGCAGTCCCTGGTCTGACAATCCCTTGTAGGCGAAGGCAGGGGCGAATTCACGGGTGTCGGGGGGACCGGTTTTTTTCCCGGCAAGAAAACGCCTGAATCTGCCTTTCATCTAATCCTGGGCGGCAAGAGCCGTGTCCGCGCCCTGCAGGGGGTTATCGAAGTCAAACCCGAAATGCCTGGGGTTTTCTCCGATCACGGCTGCGGAGAATATACTGAACACATAATCATAGGTCTCGTCCGGGAACTGGTCGATATGGTCTTCCATCAAGCGCCAGAAGTTCCGGTCGCGAGGGTTATCGGGCATCCGTTTGATCAGGCCAGCGACCCTGCGTTCTCCCCAGTTGTAGGAGGCGATGACCAGCAGACCCGAGGCCTGGGCATCGGTCTTATAGATCCGGCGGATGTAGCGCGCCGCTGCGTGGGTGGCTTTCCCGAAATCATGCCGCTCGTCCTGGGGATCGGCCACGGGGTCCTTCTCTCGCGGGCCGACCCTCAGGCCGTAGTCCTTGGCGGTCATGGGGATGAACTGCCACATGCCCTTGGCATACCCGTAGCGGGTCGGGGGGCCGCAGGCATTGAGCCGGAAATCGCTTTCCTGGAGGGCGATGTAGAAGAACTGGGGAGCCAGGCCCTGTTCCTGCATGCGTCGGACGATCTCCCCGATGTAATTGTTGGATCGGGCGCGATTGATGGCCTGAGAAAAGCGGCGGGTCGATTTCCATTTGTTGATGTAGCGCTTGACCTCCCCTACAAATCCTTTCGGGAGGTCGACCTCGCACTCCCCGAAGATGCGGGCCACACGGAGGATGAGCCTCTCCTCCACGTCAAGGTCCTCCTGGTAGACACCGAGCTGGGTCAGGACTTTCTCATAATCCTGATTCAGTTTGAGGAGATCGGTATCCGGTTCGGTTGACTGCAATGGGCTCTGGGCCCGGGCGACCTCGATCTCTTTCAACTGGTAGAAGATGTCCTGCGCCAAGCCCTTCTGCTTCTGGATTATAATCTGCTGATAAACGGCGTAACCGGCCGTCACCACGAGCAGGGCCGCGAACACCATGATGATCTTGTAGTATTTCTTCTTATGCTTCTTCTGGACCTGCTCGAAGGCCCGCCTCACCATCATGGTGTGGAGGCCGGCATCCTTTTCGCCCCCTTCATCGAAGTATTTGTTGATGATCTGGGTCACCGAGGCGGATCGTGCCGGCTCTGTCTCCAGGGCCGTCATCTCCGCGTCAGACTCTTCTACGTCAAAGGAGAGAACCGCCCCGTTCATGCCGAGCTCCACCTGCATGTCGCTCGCTAGGGGGACCTGATCCACCTTCTCTCCGTTGACATAGGTGCCGTTGGCGCTGTGTGCGTCCTTGAGCCACCATCGCCCCTGCTCGAACACCACATCAGCATGCTTGCGGCTTACCATCTGCTCCTGGATCCACACATCGCAGGACTCCTCCCGCCCGATGGTGAACGCCTTGGTAAAGGCGTACTCCCCGCGCATACTCTGTCCCTTTTCGATGTATACGCGGAGCTTGGGAGGAGGGCTCAAGGCATCACCTTCACCTTTGTCTGGCTGGGCGCCACCTGAGCACCGGCCGGCATGTTGGCATTGGACTTCCCGTTATGCGCGACCATAGAGCCGGCATAACAGACCCCTTTTCCCTCGGCTTTCACACTGGAACTGCACAATTTGTACGCGGCCGGGCCCTTGAACTTGCTCGACACCACTCCTCCGCCGGCACACCCGGCCTCATCCCCACTGGACATGCTTATCTCCGTACCCTTAACAATGGTCTTTTTGTTCGAGATCTTCACTTTCTTCGAGCATGTACCACCCTTTGCCTGAGTGCACATGGCCATATTCGGATAGGGGATCGGTACCGGGCTGGGTGCCGGTGGTGCTGGGGTCTTGCAAACATCCGGGAAACAGGCACACTGCCCCCCGCCGTTGGTGGATGCCGGCATGATCATGATAGGCTCCTAGCCCAGATGTATCTTGTCGCCATCGATCTTGACCTCTCCTTTGGCCTTCTCCACTATTCTTCCTGCGCGTATCTTATATGTCGAATCTACCACTGTTCGTGCTGATCCGGCCCGCACACTAAGGGCATGCTTGACCCAGCGCTTGGCATTCTCGTATTTTTCGACAAGGGAGCAGGCTACAAGCTCGATGCTGTGGGAGATGACCTTCATCTCAGGAGACCGGATGTGAACCGCCTCGGATGAGACCATGTCGATCTGCCCGTGAGGTGCACGGAACTCCATGTCACCTGGGGCGGTGAATGTCGTTTTCCCAGAAGAAACCAAAACTCCGATGACATAAAACGAGCCTTCCCGGCCGATCGCCAAGACCTTGTCCCCGACATGGGGGCTGTAGGGGAAGGAGACGGCATTGAATGCCCAGACTTCATTCTCGGGCAAATCGAGCAAGATAAGTCGCCCGTTCGTATTGATCACGAGTGCCGGTCCGAGATACAGCTCCCGGGAGTTATCCTCTTGGCTGAACAAAGACAAATAATCTTGTTCCTGGGCAGCTAGGTTCATCTGTTTTCCTCCTTTAAGGCCGGTGGCTTATAGGTCTCGGCTTCCAACCGATCCTTGTCTGTCCTCTGGACATCTTTCATTCTGGCTTGGCTCCAATCCGTGTATTGTTCTTCGATGGCGTGCAGATCGGCCCAGGTCAGGTCAGAACGACGGAAAGTGGCGCCTTTCAACTTTGCATAAGAAAAATCAGAATACATGAGCTTGCAGCCGTCAAAACGTGTTCGTTGAGCGGAAATGTTGGCCAATACACACTCGCTCAGATCGCTTCCGCTGAAGTCGGCCATATTGACGCGCGCGTCTTCGAAACAGGCTTGTTTCAGGTTTGCATTGTGGAGAACGGCCCCCTCGAGGTTGGCCCCGGTGAAATCCGCCACAGTAGCTTCGACTTTCGTCAGGATCGCCCCGGTGAGGTCCGCCTCGGCAAAATCACACCCTTTTAGGACCGCTCCCGTGAAGTCGGCCTTTTTCAGGTCGGCTTTGGTAAGATCCGCGTCCGTAAAATCACAGCCTGCAAGATTTTTAGACGCCAGATTGGCTCTCCGCATATCGCAGGCCTTAAAAACCGTTTTATCAATTATTGTCCGGCTTATATCAATATCCTCAAAATCAGTCCGGTCGAATTGCGTTCTTGAAAAATTTGTGTTATCAAGCTCAGCTTCTGAGAAATCTGCATTCAAGATCCGGGCCTCTGAAAAATTTGCATTCTTTAAATTGGCAGACCCGAATTCGGTACTTTCCTGTTCGCTTCCACTGAAATCGGCATCTTCAAAGTCAGACCCCTCAAACACGGTATCGATAAGCTTGGCTTCCCTAAAATGTGCCCCGCGGAAACAGCATCGTTCGAACTCGCATTCGGTAAGATCATATTTGGAAAAATCTGCCCCCGAGAAATCGGCCTCTTCGAAAATCAGGCCACGGAGATCAGCCTGCAGGAGCTGGCTGATGCTGCAGATCGACCGACTGAAATCAGCGCCCGCCAATCGGGCTTTTTTCAAGGTGGCCGCGGTTAGGTTGGCCTCATCAAATCGAGCCCACTCCAAGTTGGCATCTGTAAAGTCTGCGTTCTTCAGGTCAGCGTTAACTAGATCAGCATCTGTTAGGTTGGCCCCAGAAAACTTGGCCTGGCTCAATCTTGCCTTTCCAAACTCTGTATTGACAAGCTCGCAGCCGGCGAAATCAGTATTTTCGAAGGTGCCGCGGCTGAAATCAGTGTCATTAAAATTCTTGTTCGAAAGATCAAGCCCCGATAGATCCGCATCACAAAAATTCAAATCGCGGCATTCCCTAGGCAGCCCAGCGATTCCTCGCAAATCTGCGGCTGTAAAAAGAGTATGATCTAACAAAGCTGTGTCCAGAATTGCACCTGTCAGTTTCGATTTGTCGAAATTCGTCCAAGTCAACCGCGTATTTGTGAAACAGGCCTCAGTAAGATCCGTATCCATAAGCGCACCATCAGATATGTCTGCCTCCGAAAAATCTGCAGTTCGAGCTGTGCATTCCGCTATCCACATCTCCTTACAGTCAGTTCTAGAGAAATTCGCGCCATCCAACTCACACTGGATAAAATTGACATTCTGGAGATTAGAGGCTACCCACTGACTTTTGGCGAATTTTGAATGCAGGAAATTGCATCCTTTCATGTCACATTCTCTGAATTCGGCGCCCTCGCCATCGCACAGTACGAAAGAGGCGTCCGCCATTATAGCGCCAGTAGCCTTTGCTCCATTCAGACGAGTGGAAGCAGCTGACATTCGTGTAAGATCAGCTTGGGAAAGATCGGTATTAGACAGGTCGACATTTTCCAGGTAAGCCTGCTTCAAATTCACTTTCCTCAGGTCCAACCCGGCCAGGCTCATGTTAAATAAAACAACGCCTTCCAGAGACTGCCCGTCGTAGAGACGAGCCAGGACTTCTTCCCTGGTGAGGATAGGATTATTCATGTTCCTTGGGTCGTAAGGCATTCTTCAAATTGGCGCCATACACATTAGTGTTAAGAGTCTTTGCCTCCCAGAAGCTGGACTCGTAGAGATTGGCTCTACTTAGATCCGTACCGATGAGGCTGGCCCGTTCAAAAGAAGCCCGCAGCAGATTAGATTCTCTCATCACGGCGCCATCGAGACACGCATCCTCGAAGTTGGCATTGCCAAGGTTGGCACGCAGAAATATGGCTCCCTTTAAAGAAGATTCGCTGAATAGGGCCCGTTCCAGCTCAGCGCCGGAAAAGTCAGCCTTATCAAGAACAGACTCCTCCCATATCGAGCCTCCTCCTTTTACCTTCCGAAAGTTCGCTTCTGAGAAATCGGCTTTTTCGCTAGCCTGGAGGCCTGAAAGGTTGGCCCCCTCCATGACGATTTTTGGCGCATTCACCTGGTAGAAATGGGACGTCTGGAGATCGGCACCGCTGAAATCGGCCTGTTCCAGGTTGCAGCCGGTAAAATCTGTTTGGATGAGCTGTGCCCCGACAAATCGAGCTTGACTGAGATCCGCACCGGTAAAATCGGCTCTTCTTCCTCGACACTCTGAAAAATCAGCGCCCTGTAACTCAAGCTCAGAAAATTCTGTGTCATTTATGGACATCCCGGTAAGCTTCGCCCCAAGCAATTTTGATCCGGTCAAATCCGCATCATCCAGTACGGCCCCAGTAAGATCACCCTCACTCAGATCACTCCCCGTCAAATCGGCACCTCGGAAATTCGCTCCCGAAAGATTGGTCTTTTTAAGATTGGCATCACTAAGATCGGCGTCTGTAAAATCCATTCCATGAAGATCCAAGCCGGAAAGGTCCAACTTCGAGAGATTTTTTTCGGCCAGGCTTTCCCGATTAACAGCAGCCTCCTGGACGGATTCTCTCGTCATGGGAGGCTCGTCCATCTCAGCCATGTCTTTGTCAAATTTCTCTTGGGTCTTATCCATCTCCTCTGCTTCTTTAAGGACGGATAGGTCAACGTTTTGCATGTATTTCGCATGCTTAGGGTCGGACATTTCGCGCCTGGATTTTATCGCTTTGAGAACCACCTGGGCTCCTTCCAAAGTCTTCCCTTCCACAGGTTTGTCCAAAAAGGCGGGATCCATCCCTCTCTCAAGCGCCTGCCTTATGTTGTCATCCATGGCCTTCTTCGCCTCGGCCTCAAGGACGGCCATTTCCTTGTCCATCTGAAGGGCGTCTTTTTCCATCTGAACGAAATTGGCATCCATGTCCTCAAATTCTTTATCAAAAGCCGCCCATCTGGCCGCATCCTCCATTTCTTCCTGTTCCTCATCCGCATCCGTGTAGAATTCTTCCAGCCTCTGCCAAAAATAGTCCTTATCTTGAGGTGGATCAGAAATCAGTTCTGTTCCAGCGATAATGCCCTCGATATCCTTTAGTTTGATGTGTCGGATTGGGGTGTCGCCACGCCAAACCAGTATAAGTTTTTCCGTTTCCATATCGACCCAGAGCGTGTCCAATTGAAGCGCCACTTCCTCAAAGTGTGTCCGTGTTTCGTCCTTAGGATCAAATTTGTTCACGAAACAGCGGGCCCTCAATCCGGGGAGCTGAGAATGATATTGCGAAATTTCCGGATGAAGATTCTCGAAATAGAGCTTCTCATCTCCTTTCAGATAGCCGTCGACCTGCAAATCAGGAGGGGCCGAGTTAAAAAATCCCCAGTCCAGATCTTTGGGATACCAGGGCCAGCGTTCCTCCTCCCATTCCTTCTTATAGGTACCAGCCTTGGAAAATCGCTGCTGCCACATCATATTCAATGGACCGAATCCAGCAGGTTCGGGACTGCTGCCGGTCGATTTGATCAGGTCTTGGGGGTCCTCAAGATTGGGGAGCGGCCAAATCTTGTCGCCCTCATCTTTTTGTTTCTTCCAAAAGCCTTGCCCTATGGGATTCTTCTTGTAGCCCTCACCTCCGAAGCTGTTCTCATACCGGATTTCCATCTCTGTGAACGGTTCCGGATCTGACATGGTTTTCAGGAGCCCTTTCCAAAAACGATTCCCGAATACGCCGATGGACTTGGATCGCGATCCAACCTGGAATATCGGCCGGCAAGCTTGGGCAAGCCGGCCTCCCGGGGTATAGCACTTGCCGACCAACAGGAGGTCCGCCCTTGGTTTCAGGGGAACAAAATCCGAGGAGTAAAAGAGGCTTTTCTCAGGATCGTCGTCCCAAAACACATCTCCCAAGGGAAACTCCGGCTCTTCATCCACCGGAACCGCCTGGCCGCCTGGTATCAGATTGAAGGTTCCTTTGACAAACAGGGTCAGAGAAAGCTGCGGCGGCCTGATCTTGGAGGGCATCCACCCCAATGTTAGAAAATCGTCAAACGCTATCCTCATATTATTCTACAGAAACGATGATCTATCCAACCTTCAAATCCATATTGATCTTCGTTTTGCCCTTGATCTCAGCATTACTGGACTTGACCGCAAATTTAGTTCCTTTTATCGTGGCTTTGTCTGCTATCATGTTCAAGGCGCCAGACGCCTTCTGTATGATCTTTGAGAATTTGTCCTCCTTCTCGCTGCCTTTCGATTTGATCTTGTTTGCCTTTGTTCTTAGTACTGCGCCGACCTTATAAGCAAAATCCGATTTGACCTCCTCCTCATGCATTTGACACAACTGCCTCATATGGGATATCTGGCCCAGATAGGAGGGCGTCTTTTCCTTTTTTTGGCCATCGGTCATCTCATACTTGTACGCTTTGTTGCAATCGAAGACCAAGCCCTGGACTATCTCAGATTTAACTCCACTGAAATTCGACAGCGCCGCGGCACGTACAACCTCATTTTTTATTCCTCCCATGAACTCTGATTTGGCACCCAACAGTACCTCGTTTTTTATCCCCATAAAGAAATTTAATACGTCAGCTCCGACTTCTACTTTGGATTCGCCTAGAATGGTGTCTTTTCTGGCTCCAGTGATATCGTTTATCCAGTTACTCGTTGTTTCTAGTTTTAGGCTCTCTCCCAGCGTCATCTTGGATTCATTCGTGGGAGAATATAACTTGAGCGTGCCAGCAGCGCTGTCCAAGACGATCTCGTTGCCGTAGGTGTCACGCAGCTCGATCTTTTGGCCGCCGGCGTCCATCTTGATCTCGTGGCCGCATGACTGTTTGATGTGGATGATCTGGCCCCCATCGGCGCTCTCCAGGATGATCTCGTTGTTGCCGTTGTCGCGGATCACACTCGTGGTCTGATTGGAGCTCGTCACCGGGCTGGTGGTGGCCGGGTTGGTCACCGCACTGGCGATGATGGGCCGGTCCGGATCCCCGTCGACGAAACTCAGGACCACCTCCGTGTCCTTGTGCAGGGGGAAATGCATGCCGTAACCTGCACCGGCATAGGGCTGGGCCATGCGGATAAACTGGGAGGCCTCTCCCCCGCTATTGCCGCTCAGGTCATAGGGGATAATGACCTTGTAGCGCCCCTGATCGTCCAGCTCGGCGTACTGCCCATCGGAGCCGGCATCGATCTTGGCATTCATGAAGCCGCTGATCTTGGGCTTTTTTGTGATCCGCACCGGCCGGAAGGCGATATCGTTAGGGATGGCGAGGAACTCGTTCTCATACGTGGGGAGCGTCTCCTTGGGCTCGGCCAGGTAGGCGAAGAGCCCTCGCTGGGAACCCCTGGACTTGACATGGGTCAGTATGTAGACGAGATCGTTCCAGTCGCTCCTGTAGTGCTCCCCCATCTTGAAGGTGTAACCCGCGCGGAACAGGCGGCAGTCGCTCTTGCCCTTGAAGACCTTGCTTTGGGCCAGGGTCTCCTCATTCCGGACCTTGGCTATGGCTTCTCCCTCACTGACCTCGCGGTAATGGTCCCCGTAATCGTAGAATAGACCAGGAGCCTCGGAGTCGATCTGGCTCTCGGCCTTCAGATCCCGGGAGGGATGACGGTAGTTGTAGTCCTTCACCTGATGGAGGCCGGTCACGACCTTGGTCCTGCAGGTGATCTCGGTGACGGTCTCCTTCTCACTCAAGGGGTCTTTGTTGGGATTGTAAGGGAGGTCCTCCGGCTGCTCGATGGCCGGGAGTTTTTCGTTGTCGTCCGTGAACATGATCACATCGTTGTCGTCCTTGTGGTCGAAGTAGTAGAAGATCCCGAAGTGCTCCAGCCAGCGGTTGATAAAATCGAAGTTGGTCTCGCGGTACTGCGCCACGAATTCCAGGTCCGAGTACGATCCGCTGAGGTCGAACTCGAAGTCCTTAGCGGCCAGTCCGTCGCTTTGCAGGACCTCGGTCACGATCTTTTCGACGTTCATGTTCTGGAAGATCTCGTTTCGGAAGGTCAGCCCCGTGAGCCACATCTTGGGCACCAGCTCTGCATAGTATGATACATAGCTCGGGGAGCGGCCCCGCTGTTCGAAATGGGAGATGATGCCGAAGATCTTGAGGGGGTCTTCATCTCCCCGGTGGAGCACAAATGTGGCCTTCTTGTTCAGGATATCGACCGGATCCAGCTCCGGATCTTCGGATAGGAGCTCGAAAGTGTAGCGGAACAGGCGGGATATCTTCTCTTCGCCCTGGAACGATACAACCCGCAGGGCATCCTCATCGAGCTCACTGCACTGGAGCTCATAATAGGGCTGGTTAGATGTGTACTTGACCATACCGACTCCTTATTTCACATAATCAGGTTAAGTGAAATTGTAGGTAAAGTTTCCCTTCTTGTCTTTTCCGATCTTGAGCAGGGAGGGCTCTTTTCCATCAGCCATGAATCCCAGCAGCTGGGTGGAGATCTCGGGAGCGATGTTGCGGTCGATGATGGCATCGATGTTGCGGGCGCCGGTCTCGGCCCGGGTGCAGCGCGAGACGATCTCTTTCACCACGGTTTTGGTAAACTCCACCTTCAGGTTCTGGTGGTCCTGAAGGCGCTGCGCCAGGCGGCCGAGTTTGAGCTCGACGATGAGCTTCATGACGTCATCGGCCAGCGGGAGGAACACGATGGGTTTCAGGCGTCCCAGGAATTCCGGCCGGAAGTGCTGATTCATGTAGGGGCGCATCTCTTCCAGCAGGTCATCCGGATCGGTCATGCCCTCGTTGTAGTTGGCGAAGATCACTTCGGAGGCCAGGTTGGAGGTCATGAAGATGATGGTGTTGTTGAAGTCGATCTGCCGCCGGTCCGCATCCTGCAGCATGCCGCGGTCGAAGACCTGCATGAAAAGGTCCATGACCGACTGGTTGGCCTTTTCGATCTCATCCAGGAGCACGACACTGTAGGGGCGCCGGCGCACCGGCTCGCTCAAGGCGCCGCCTTCACCGTACCCGACCAGCCCGGGATCGGCACCGATCAACCGGGAAGTGTTGTACTCGTTCTGATACTCGGTCATGTTGAGGGTCACCATGAAGCGTTCGTCCCCGAAGAGGGCCTCAGCCACAGCCCGCGCCAGCTCGGTCTTGCCCACGCCGCTGGGTCCAATGAAGAGGAAAACGCCTATGGGGGCCTCATCTCGCTTGAGACCGATCTTGGATCCGCGGATGACGTCAACGACCTGCTCGATCACATGATCCTGTCCCACGACCCTTTTACGCAGCTCATCACCCAAGCGGAGAACCGTGGTCATCTCGTCCTGGGTCATGTTCCCAACCGGTATGCCGGTCCAGGACTCGATGATCTCGGCGACCGTCAAGCCTGTCACCTCGGCGAAGACCTGGGGATTTTCACCCTGGAGGGCACCGATCTTTTTGGTGACCGCTGTGATATCCTTGTCGATCTTCGGGTCCGGTTTGCCCTCCGGATCCTGGGCGAACTTGGCCTTGCGCAGCTCCATGAGCTCTTTGACCAGTTCGCACTCCTTGGTCCAGCGCTTCTCTCTCGTCTGTATGTCCTTTTTCAGTTTTGCTTTTTCCTTAGCCAGGGCCTCCAGCTCCTCGGAGTGATCCTCGATCTTCAGGTCATGGTCTTTCTGCAGGGTTTCCATCTCCAGGTTCACGGACCCGAGCTTGCTGATGGTACGTTCCAGGGAAGGGGGCTTGCTGGTCAGGGACATCTTGACCCGGGTGGCGGAGGTATCCAGCAGGTCCACAGCCTTGTCCGGGAGCTGGCGTCCGGCAATGTATTTACGGGACAGTTTCACGGCCGCTTCGATGGCTCCATCCGAGATATGGATGCCGTGGTAAGTCTCGTATTTCTCCTTAATCCCCCGCAGCATGAGCATGGCCTGATCGTCTCCCGGCTCGCCGATATGGATGGGTTGGAACCGGCGTTCCAAGGCGGCGTCTTTGGCGAAGTATTTGTTGTACTCCATGTAAGTGGTGGCTGCTACGGCCCGGAATTCTCCCCGTGCCAGGGCCGGTTTGAGCAGGTTGGCGGCATCGCTCCCTCCGGCGCTCGCGCCTGCGCCGATGAGCGTGTGCGCCTCATCGATAAAAAGGATGATCTGGTGGGAGGACTTGGTCACCTCGTTGATCACGGCCTTGAGGCGCTTCTCGAACTCGCCCCGCATCTTGGTGCCCGCCTGCAAAGCTCCCAGATCCAGGGCATGGACCTGGACACCCTTTAAGGTATCAGGCACCTGATCGGCGGCCACCTTGTTGGCGAAGCCTTCCACCACCGCGGTTTTGCCTACCCCCGGCTCACCCAGCAGGATGGGATTGGATTTTTTCCTTCGGCTGAGGACCTCGATCATCTGGGTGATCTCATCATCCCTGCCCAGGATCGGATCGATCTTCCCCTCCTTGGCTTGAGCGGTCAGATTCGTGGTGTAGATGTCCAGTACGGTCCCGCCCTTGGGGATCTCCTTGGCTTCCTCCGCGGGCAGGGCCTCCATGGCAGCGGCGTCATCCTCTACGGATCCGGTCACGATCTTATAAAATTCGGCCCTCAGTTCCTCCTGGTTTATGGGGGACAGGAGATCCATCAAGCCGGCGCTGATCACAAGCTCCGAGGCGATGAAGACTTCGAAGAGGGCGCCGGAACGGATTTTGGTCTCCTTGTGATGGACCGAACTGGTGATCCAGGCCTGTTCGAAGAGATCCGTCAGCAGCGGCGAGAGCTTGGGTTTCCCGGGATTCCCGGTCTTCATCTCGTCCAGATTCTTGAGACAGATCTCCTGCACCCGTCCAGGATCGACGCTGTACTGACGCAGGATCAAGGGCACATCCCCCTGACCGTCCTCAATCAGGGCATTCAGCAGGTGTTCCATGGTGATCTCGTAGTGACCCCGTTTGATGCCTATGCCGGTCGCAGTATCCATATTCCGGATGATATGGTTGTTGAGTTTTACGAGAAGTGACCTCAAATCCTTGCTTTTCATGCTAGCCTCCGCTCTATTGAATTTTTATATGAAGTTTCTTTTCAGTGGGCGGCCCCGCTAAAGCGCTCGTACGTGTAATAGACGTCCACGGTCTCACTTTTCGGCCGGCCCATCCAGAAGCTGACACCGAGCTTAAGCCGCCGGTCGCTCCAGGAAACATGCCCGATGCTGTCGGACTCCAGTATGAAGCGGACATCGTATTCCAACCCATCGTTGAGGTAGAGGGCCATGAGTTCCCGCAGCAGGCCGGCGTTTTCAGTTCCGGGTGTGAAATCCAGATAGTCCTCAAATCCCAAAGGCCCGATCTCGATGCAGATCCGGCCCATAAGGTCTGTCACGCTCTCCCCCACCGTGCTGAACTCCGACAGGCGGAAGGTCTGGTCGCCGGAGCCTGAGCCCATCTGGGGACGCACCGCCAGCTTGACACGGTGAGGTACGAACTCCCGGATGTGGAAATCCATGCCCGGATAGAATTCCCTGAGGAGGATCCGGAGCCCCTTCTTATTGCGAAGCCGATTGCCCAGTATCCCGGAGAGGCGGAACAGCATGATGTCGTCGATGCGCTTTGGTTTCGCACCCTCCTTCCGCTCGCCGCGCCCGATGAAAGAGAAGACCCGCTGCATGACCTTGTTCTCGAGCCCGAAACCGAACTGGAGGTAGTACCGGTATTTCTTCCAAGCTTGATAATAGAGCCAGTAGAATCGGGTGTTGAAAATATCCAGGAAGTTCTGCAGCGGGACATTCCCCGGCCCATAGACGCTCTGCTGCAGGGCCACCTGTTCGGAATAGCAGCGGGGAAAGGGAGAGTTTATCCCGTAGAGCCCCATAAAATTGAGCACGAATGTCATGACACCGTCCCTGAATTCAAAGGACCGGATATCCTTGGGAGGGAAGATAAAGTGCTCATACGGCTTAAACCTGAGCCCCTCCTGATCGAACTTGGCGTCATCCCGCTGGGGGTACAGTTTTTTGCTGATCTTCTCGGCCAGGAGGATGGCGTAGAAGACGCTGTACTCAGGGGAGCGTCTCTCGAGATCCTCGATCAGACGGGTAAGATCTTTCCCAATTTGGGTTTCCATGAGTACTCTCTGTTGGTCCCCAGCTCGGCGATAATCAGGATGACATAGGAATTGATCGTGATGTATTGAGAAAGAAAACGGTTCAGGAGGGACCCGAACAGATAGATATCGCCCTCTCCGTTTTCGAACTGGGTCTCGTCGATGTCGATCCTGAATTCGATCCCCCGGATCAGCCCCTGATGGCGCATGATGTACTTGGTCACCGGAGGATGGACCTGCGCAATGGCATGGATATTTTTCTTGGCCGGGTTGTTGATGTCCTGAGACCAGTGGTACAGGCTGAGCAGGCTCTTCAGGGTCCCGGCATCCGCCAGGGTAGCATAGTTGAGGGAGAGGTGAGAGACAAGCGCCCAGAGATAATTCTGGCGGTCAGGGCATTCCAGCACTTCGGAGGGAGTGGTGAGGTTGGAAACGACCACACCCTCCGGGAAATCGATGGTCTGGTTGATGGATTCGGCCTCCAGATACTTGGCCGGCAGTAATCCATTGGATTGAGTGGCGTCCTCGATGCTCAGCGTTTCTTTGGGGAAGAACTCCTCCTCCATGCTGGGGCCGAACAGCCGGATGTAGGTCTCCCCCATGTCTCCCCTGAGCGGGCGGGAGACCATAGAAAAAAAGCGCTTGTATGCATACTCGGGGTCCTG
>SDBS01001195.1_pt1 | contig 26502 bp, 27 predicted proteins | sample 2277091 | NCBI WGS metagenome assembly SDBS01 (sample SAMN10404972, study PRJNA504765) | marine sediment metagenome | isolation source: marine sediment core GS10_PC15, 163 cmbsf | place: Arctic Ocean: Southern Knipovich Ridge | collected 2010
AAAGTTAGACGAGATATCTACTTCTGAGTTATTTGCCATTAGGAAAATTTTAACTGTTGGGGCAACTGCCTTTGCTGGACACGAGGAAGGTAAGGGTGATAAGAAAAGCCCTCCTGCTGGTTATCCAGAGGAACAGTCCGAATATGGTGATCCAGCGTGTTTTAGATATCCTCTCAATACTAAAGAAAGATGTCTAGCTGCTTGGATATATGTTAACCAGGAAGATAGTGTATCTATTTTAGGTGACACTGCAAGTAGCGTAATTGAAAATATTAAAAATTATGCTAAGGAACATTATGAACTAGACTTGCAATCTGGAGAGGCAGAGACTACTGATTGGGCGAAGGTGTTCAAGGATTACTATAGCTCAGAAATAATAGGTGAGCATAGCGTAGAGCCGACTGTCATCGTACCAGATAACAGTAAGGAAAAAGCAGAGGTAATAAATATGGATAATGATGAGAAGGATACTAAAATAACTACTCTGGAATCAGAGTTACAGACAAAGACAGCAGAGCTTGATAGCAAAGCAAGTCAGGTAGAGTCTTTGACGACAGAGATTAGTGACATGAAGACAGAGTTGGACGATCTAAGGAAGTTCAAGCTTGATACAGAGGAAGCCACGGAGAGAGCCAGTAAGATTCAAAGCATTAAGTCTAAGTTAGACGAGGCTGGTATTGAGGCAGATTTGAGTACAGAAGCTGAGTATTGGCTTAGTATGTCTGATGATGTACTTGTAACGACTATTAGTAAGATGAGCGAGATGCTTACAAAGGTTCCAGCAGCAGCGACAGCCGAGAAAGATCCTAAAGATCCTATGAAGGTTCCGCCTGTTGTAAGTGACCCAGATGACGGTAAGAGTGCTAGAGAAGTAGTAGCCGAGGGTCTAAGGGAGCACAGACAGGCTAATATGAGGGGTAAATAATAATGGGTGTAGAAATTAGAATTCAAGGGACTGCTATTCCCTGTATAGCAAATGAGGACATTCAGGCTGGACTCGCTGTTCAACTTGTTGCGGCTATAAATGCTCCGAAGGTGTTAGGTGGAAATGCGGATCCCGATCCAAACATGCAAGGTGGTATATATAATGTAGTACAGGGAGCAATGCTTCCACAAGCTGATGACAACACGGCAGCTAAGTATGTAGCGGCTTTTAGGGTTTTTAATGAGAAACCCCCGCTATATGTGGGTCTTCCTACTGTTGATGTTGGCGGAAGTACTGTACCTTACGCATTGACTGGGTTTGACGCTGGGGACAATCTTCCCGTAGATGTGACTCTTCAGATGACAGTTCCTAGATTAAAGTGGGATGCTACAATTCCGTCTGGGTCATTGATGTTGGCGTACGATGAAGGAATATACACTGTAACTAGTGGTGTATTTGAGCAGGGGACATATAACCCAGGTGATGCTATTAGTGTACGTGCTGCTGGTATCTGGTATCAGGGTGCGGGCGGACAGGTCGCAGTTGTGTTTGAGCAGAATACAAACTTGAATACACTTACGATCAAGACAGAGCATTAAACGATAGAGTAAAGTAGAGTAGTTAAATTTAGTAGCCCCGTTCGCTAAACGGGAGGTGATACATTTGCTTGTGGATGGGGCTGCTAGATATTTTAAAGAGGTATATAGATATGGATGAGATTAGATTTAAGGAAGCCTATGCTCAGGTTGCCAAGACCGACAAAAGAGCTTTAGCTGAATTGATAGTAGAATATATTGATCCCAAGCATATAACTCAGGACATTGTAGGTATGTTCTTGAACACAAGATCATTAAATCCTGGCGATGCTCTCGTGAAGAAAGTGCGTAGGGGTATCGAGGTTAGACAGTTAGTTCCTGGTCAGAATACTCTTGCAAGTCAGATTACAGTTAAAGAGGTTGTTAACTATAATCTAGACACGGCAGTTGCAGAGGTTTCTCACAACGAGTGGGAAGTAGAAAGTGGTGAAATTGGTACAGTCGATGAGATTCGTAGAGAGATGATGGCAAAACTATCAGATTTTTACAGTGTTAAGGTTATGAATGCACTATACACATTGGCTACTATTGATGATACTACAAACTTCTGGTATGTTACGGGACCTGTAACCAGAACTACAATAGAGGATGCTATAGATAGTATTGCCGATATTGCTGGAAGCGTTAAGAATGTAGTTGGTAGACGAACAGCCCTTGCTCCTATTACCAAGTTCGCTGGGTATAGAGTAGGTGTTGGTGCTACTGAGGCTGCGGGTTCCCCTGTTGCTGTTCCATCTGCGTTGGAGGAGATTAGGAGAACTGGGTGGTTTGGTATTTACTATGGTGCAAACTTTATTAGTTTGGAGCAGGTTTATGACAATCCCTTTGATAGAAATCCACTAATTAAGGACAATCTTATTGTCGTGATTGGTGATAACTGTGGTGAGTTTATAACTTACGGAGATGTAAGGGAAGATCAGTGGACTGATATGTCTACTGCTCCACCTACCTGGCACGTTAGGTTGTATCAGCAGTTTGGTATGTTATTTGATAACATGGAGAATGTTGGTATAATTAGAGTAGACAAACCCTAAGTTGTAGTGTATAATTGAGGGGGAGTTCGCCTCCCCCTCGACTGGACTGGAAGAGAGGATCAGAAGGTCAGTATAAAAATAATTAAAGGAGAAAAATTAACATGGAAGAAGATAGTTATCCAAAGGTCTATAAAAAGGCTATAAAAGGTACTGTTGGTGGTCTTGTATTGAATGCTAGAGGTCAGGAAGAAGATTTTCTACTTAAGGGTGATCCAGCAAAAAGTGATCTTACTCAGATAAGTGTGGAAATTTTAGATGCCGAATCTGACAAGTTTTTCGTGAAGCATAATAAACCCGCTCTTGTGAATGGATTCTTAATAGAAATTGAAGATGGGGTTGACGCATCATTTGATGAGACTAATGCGGTGACTGACGGGTATCTAAAGGATTTGTTAAAGTTACCATTTACTAAGCTGGTCAAAAAACTCAGCGACTTTACTTCACCTGTACCGATTAGCAGATTGCTTACATTTGCAATAGAGGGTGATAAACCTGTTAAGACTGTTGAGGTCATAAAGACCCATTTGTCGAAATTGGACAGTAAAGCCGTAGCAGATTCAACTGGAGACGGCAGCGTTACAGTGAGCACGATTGGTTAATTTCAGGTAATTGTATAGATTACTTGTTGCGGAAACATCTACATGAGTAGCACCATCTATTAGTAACATATAAGATTACCATTGGTGGTGCTACTTTTATTTTTGGGGTGATAGCATGGGTATAACGGATAAAAATATACAAAGAGTAACCTGTAAGAAATTTACAAGAATTACTGACAAGAACATTTCATAATGTGGACTTTGGGAGAACAGAGATATATTTACACATCTGTGTCATCGACCACAGGTGTTATCACTATTGCGAGTGCTACCTACAGTGTTTTTGATACGGCTGATGAAACTGTTGTTACGAGTGGTATCGCTACGATTAGTGGGGAAACATTATCGTTTCTGTGGTTACCAGATGAATCGGGTAATTATTTAGCCCAGTTCGCTTATATTGTGGATGACGAAACGTTTAAGTCTAGTCAAGTAATAGAAGTTAGGGAGACTATGTAATATGGTTTTTAAGAGATCTAATTTAGAGGTATTACTGACACCGTTGAGAATTCAACTAGGTGATACTGGGACTACACCTACGTACTCTGACGAGTTTTTGCATTCCGTTCTAGGGGCTTCTTTGTCCGCACTAATGCCCAGATGGAATAATAGGTATTATATGGATCAAGATGGTGTGGCGCATCGTAACCCATACGGGGAGTTTGATTTTTCTACACCTCCAGAAATACAGAGTAGAGATTGGAGAGCAATTGTGCTGCAAGCGTCTATAATGATTAAAAGTGGAGCAAAGTTTGCTGCGTCTGGCAGTGCTGTAAGTTGGAGAGATGACGAGATATCGTATTCGAACATTGAATCAGCAAAGCAGAGAAGTTCAACTCTTAACGATGATATTAAAGAGTTAGATTTGCTATTCCCAGTGAAGTTGGCTAGGGCTAAATCTGGAAGATTGTATGGTTTTGGGCAAAATAAAGATTGGGACAAATAGGGCGTAAATGGTATTGACATTTACATAAATGTGTGATATAATACGATGGAGACGAGTGTAAAGGAGAGGATTATGGTTGAGAAGACAGAGGAAAAGTCGGTCATGCGGATTGTTCAACTTTCCGACCTACATATTACTGGGCATAATAATCTACTAGAACCCATGATACAGAACATCAACAGTGAATCGGTGGATTTGGTAGTGGTAACTGGTGATGTAGTACACGAGAGTACAAAGGAACTTTTGACAATTGCTAGTGATACGTTAAATAAGATTAGGCACAAGGTTATTGTGATTCCTGGCGACTATGATAATGGCCCACTGTGGAAAGAGTTTTTTGGCACGAGTCGTTTAAGTTCTGTTCAGTTGGGTGATTACAACTTAGATTTTATTGACACATCATTTATGAAGCACAGGTTTTTTGTCGGATGGGGAGATGTTCTAAAACAAGAAGATCCAGAGCAGTGTGAGTGGTTACTTGAGCAACTTAAAATTGATTCGTATCATATACTATTTTCACACCATCCGTTCTGGGTAATACCAAGTAAAGCAGGTGATAAATTTTTAACTAATAACGTGAGAGCTGTATATTCGGGGCATTTACACGAGATACAAAGGATATATTTTAAATATACCAAACCCCGTAAGCATTTTACTAATGGGTTTATTACTACCGCATTAGATTTTCATGGCAGTTCTTCTTATCTGATAATACAGATTAACAGTAATGATGAGATAGTAAATATTCCAAGGATAATAAATCCCAAGCAAACGGCTTGGTAAACAAGGAGAGGAAATGGACGGCAAAATAAAACTTTTGTGGATGGGTGATAGTCCTGCGTTTAATACTGGTTTTGGTCGTGTGTCACAGGCAGTACTAGAGAATTTGTTTCAAACAAATAGATATTCTATTTCAGTATTGGGTATTAACCATGAGATAGGTGATCCTCACAGATATGAGGGAATGCTTAGGATCTATCCCGCCAAGTCTAAGGGAGATGTCTATGGGTTTAATAGGGTGGAAGAGGTAGTTAACAAGGAAACCCCAGATGTTATAGTAATTAATAACGATCTTTGGATTGTTTCCGAGTATGTGAAGCGCATACCAGCGGGAAATAAGATTATTACGTATTCTCCAGTAGATGCGTTACCAGTTCAGGAGTCATGGCTCTCACCTTTACTTAAGGTTAGATCAAGACTATTAACGTATACTGAGTTTGCGAGAAATGGTATACTTCAGGCACATAATATGGATATTGGTATAATTGGTCATGGTGTGGACGTAGATGAGTTCTACCCTGTGGATGATGCTCGTGAGTTTTTAGCGAATATTCCACAAGAGGCATTCTTAATACAGAATGTAAATAGGAATCAACCCAGGAAACGATTAGACCTGTTTCTTAAGGCAATGCAACTATGGTTAGGTCGCCTATCTGCAAGTGATAGAGAGAACGTCTGTTTCTATTATCATGGGGCAATACGTGATGTTGGGTGGAACTTGGTTTTATTGGCTAAGAGATGGGGAATTGATGATAGGTTTCTTATAACTGATCAAAACAACCTACAGACTCCAGCAAATGGTGTCAGTCTGTCTATGCTTAATAAGATATATAATTGTGCTGATGTCCATGTATTAACCTCTATGGGAGAAGGATTTGGTCTCAGCCCGTTTGAGAGTGGTGCATGTGGTGTTGCACAGGTTGTTCCTAACCATTCAGCATGTGCTGAGTTGTGGAGCGGTGTTGCTCCCCTAATAGACATCAAGGAGTGGGAAGTTCTTACAGGTGGTGTTAATACGGAGGGTGGAGTAATTGATGTGGAGCATCTTGCTGATATTCTTAATGGGCTTTACATGAATCGTGAGAGAACAAAAGAATTGGGTCGATTGGCTTATGCACATGTAAACCAGGAACAATTTTCTTGGCAATTTGTGGCAAAGCAATTCGACGAGGAAATCAAAACTGTTCTTGGTTCTGACAATTATTTATCTCATGTCTTTACTGCTGATGCTAAACCAGTTAATGAGGACGCTAGTGAGCTTGCGAGCATTTAAATATGACAATAGAGTTTCCATCAACCAAATTTGTAAAAGACAGTATAAGAGACGCTATTGGACAAACAGTTACATTTGTAGTCAGGGATGACGGTACTGCTTGTCCAACGTGTAGCGGACTTAACTATTATGATGAGATAAACGAGGCAAGTCTTGACCCGTTCTGTGTAACGTGTTCTGGTTTTTATTGGATAATTGCTGATATTGATTATTCTATAGTTGCCCATGTTAGATGGCGCTCACAAGATCAACCTAATATGGATGTTGCTGGTTCCACCTTGGAAGGTGATTGCAGCGTAACGGTAGATATTGATGACATTTCTGAGGCTAATATAGTAAAAATACGTCACATCGTTGCTGACTCAAGAAAGCTTCAGGTTTATAGGACTATATATAGGGGAGTTCCCACCCGTGACAGGATTCGTTTTGTGTGTAAGGAGTGGGGGCGAGAGTAGATACTAATGGGTGTACAAAAGGAGTGAAGGAATGGAAACTGATGATGGGTTTAAGGGTTTAACAGAGCTTGAAATAATTAAGCTCATACAGAAGAAGAAGAAAAGATACTGTGCGATAGCACTTAATGATATGGAGGAGGAGTTACCTGACAGTGAGACATTTAAGAAGGTGCGAAAAATCTTTCTTGACAATGTGAATAGCTTCACAAGAAGCATATTTACTGTAATAGGTATTGAGGTGGAGGGCATTGAGGAAGACTAATGTGGGGTCCAACTTTTTCTCATAATATTTCGCTCTTTTACCCAGAAGCGATATTGAATTATTTTGGGGTGCATCCTAATAATCCAAATTACTACGTATTATTAATTAGGGTTAGGATTGTAATAGAAGAAGAGGTTTTTGCTGTCGCCAGGGAGTTGAATGATCGAATCAAGACTGAGTTCCACAAAGATTTATTAGATATTGAGGAGTACTCCGTTTTAAGTGGGTATTGGATGGCTCTTGAAGCGTCTCTATCAAATCCTTTACATATCGGCGTAGTGTGGGGACCAAAACTAGTTCAGGCAAAGTTTATTGATACTAATATATTAGGTGGCTGGCAGGAACTTCAAGAAGTTCAGCACATGGCTTATCAAGGTACTGGGAATCTTGGAGCATGGGTGTCACTATATAATAAATGGCTAGATGGTACTGATGATAGTATAGGTGAAACATTACAAAGACGTATTAGTATAATGTTGACACTTGGTATAGCTCCGTTTGCTGAGGCAATAGATAGTGGAAATAGACAATATCCAGCCTATCCTCAGCACGATGGTAAACATACCTTAGCGGCATTTAAACCTGTATATAGACGTATGATGAACAGAGCATATCATAGGACTATAGCATTGGTTCAACCGATGTTACTAAGTATACTTCCACAGAATCTAATGCCGATGTCTATTATGACCGATGGATTATCACGTCGTGGTGTTACATGGAGAGCTAGAAGTGGTAATACTATATTTCTGTTAGAGGACTCTCTAAAGACTATTAGTGGAAAGGTGGTGGGCTCTGGATTTGTATTATCTTCTAGAGGTGCAATTATAAAAAAGTGGTATGGGTGGTTACCTAGATGACAGTAACAGGAAAATTTCGTAACGAAGACCTTAGTGTGTATTTCTTTATTAGGGAGATTAGCATTGGTGGTGGCAGAGTTATAGGCGATGTGGTTGCAAATATCGTTGATGGATACCCATATAACGAATTAGAGAATAGCACATTGGTAATACCGTGTATCTCTATAGAGGCCAGATTAACTACTGATGAGGATGCTGGTGAACTTGGCGCTAGTTGGTTTAGACGTAGTTGGGCAGTGGATGTTTTTGCTAATACGGATACTCAGAGAGACGAGTTTGCAGATACGATATTCCAAGCATTGAATCTGTCTATTCCTATAAAGGACTTCTCAGATGGTTACAGAAAGGATACTGGCAAAAGTATTGCTGGTGCTGATTTGAGAATCATAGAGTATGTTAACCCAAGTAGTAGAACAATTAGACCTACGTATGCTTTTAATTTGTACGCAAAGATAAAGTATTGGAGGACTACAATTTCTTTTGATACCATATCAACACAGGCTGGTTAGGAGAGAGGGGGGCTTAGATGTTAGGTGGGATAGGGTATCATAAAAATAAATGGATAGTAACTCTCTTTACAAAAGGATAAAGTAGATTAGTGGTTTTTAGAGGAGAGTTTAGAGGTTAAGATGGTAAAAAGAATCGCAATTCCTAGCAAGGATGTAAAATTAAGAATAGTAGGCCCACAGGCAGCTTTTTATGCACATCGTATTCAACGATTGGATATGCCTACAACGCTACCTAACACTACAATTAATGAGCTTGGTAACCCAGGGCACGCTGGTATTGTAACAGACATTCCAGAGATAACAGCCACGTTTCAAGCTTTTGATGTGTCACATACAATTTTCTCATATTTGACTGGCAATGATCCTGATACGTATCCTGAAGTTGGTGTCGATGTTAACCAGCTTGGTGACATTGATTTGATTGCCTATGTTAAAGAGGCAAGTGTTGCTGAAATATTGAAGTGTATTCATGTTAAGTCTATGAGATTAACAGACTTTACATTTACTTATACAGTAGATGGTGAAAGTACAGAAGAGTACACCTGTGCTGGGAGTGAGAAGAGATATTTCTCTAATGATGTAATAGTTGATACTGCTAGCTTGGTTGGCGGAGAAATGACACTATCCGAAACACCAAAGCAACTAAAGAATGGAGACTATCTACTTAGTTTGATAGTCGATGGTGTTTGGAAGGATGAGGCTACTGAGTATAGTGTAGTGGGAGATACGGTTACTGTCAGTGGTGGGACAACTGAGAATACGTTAGCTGTTTATCATAACCTAACTGGCTCGATGGTTTGGACTGATATTTCGGACGGTACTGTTCCTGTTGCAATCAGAGGAAAGAACGTTCCAGTGGTTATCGGTGTAAATAACATGTCTAGAGTTCAGAGTGTTACGATTAGGGGAACATTCCCGAACACTAAGGTTGTTGAGATGGGTAGTACTTCTGTCGTTGGGTATGTGGTAGAACCCCCAGATATTAGTGGTGATATTAACGTTCTGGATACTGATAATGAGATAGTGGCACTGCTTACTACGGGTGCAATAACTGATACCGATAAGGAGTACGGAGTTAGTGAGTACGAGGAAAGAACACTACAACTTAAGGTTCAGTTAAAGGATCCAACTGATAATGCTACTATCAAGAAGACCATAGTAATACCAGCAATGAGAATAACATCTGATGGGTCGTCTTCTAATGTGGGTGGTAACTTGACACAAACATTTGCATTCATGTCTAATGATGCTCAGTGTATTGTGTATAGTGGTAATGTTCCAGCTTAGATAATTAAATATAGTTTATAGTCATTCTATAGGATGATAAAGGGGACAACGTAAATTTACGTTGTTTATTAAGGGAGTCTTAAGTGGCAACGTTTGTTGTTAATAGGACTCCCTTTTCTTTTTTGGAGGTAGATGTGGGAGATAATCAATTGGGTACAAAGAAATCAAACGCAGGTATGGCACGAAAAAAGGTGTGTGAGGAGAATAATATTCAATGGGAGGATAGTATTCTTGCTCTTTCGGATGCCGAATTTGATGCGTATGTAGGAAGAAGATTACGTATCCGTTCTAAATTGGGAAAGTAGATAAGAAGAGAGGTGTGGCATGAGTAAGTTAGGACAGTTGTTCCGTTGGAACAAGAAGGTCGAAATAAAGGATGGCAACACGGTTCTTGATACTGTGTATATTAGATTAGTAGGAGATAATGATTATCAAAATGCAAGGAATGTTGCGTTGCGATATAGTAAGGAGTTAAGGGTAAAACTAAGAAATCCTGAAACGATGGATCACCAAACAAACCTTGGTGACCTGGATTCTTTAACCAAAGATGACCTTGTAATGGGGATAACGGTTGGTGAGATTACTGATTATAGGGATGAGGCTTTGGTTAATATACCAGAAAAAGAAGCTCCGCAACTTCCTGATAATGCGTCATTGGAACAACAAGAGGAGCACGAGACTTTATTAATTGAACTCAGGGATGCGAGGGTGCAGTCCATTATGGAGTTTATGGAGAAGAAGTCTGATGAGAAAAAGGTCGAGCTTGACGCATTGGATAGTATGGATGATTTAAGAGAGCTTTATACCCATTCTATGATAAACATAAAATGTGGTGAAGAGTTTACTAGGGTATTTAGGGAGTATCAGGTGTTTAGCGGTACTTTTAAGGATAAGGGATTGAAGGCACTCGCATTTGATTCTTTTGAGGAATTCTCAGATTGTTCACCACAATTAAAAACAGTGTTACTTTCTGAATATATCAGTCTTGAGATATCAGGGGAAGAACTAAAAAACTAGCGGAGGACAATGCGTTTGTGGGGATATGGCGCATTGTTAAAGAACTCAAATATCCTTTGAGTAGTAGTCTTAGCGGAGTATCAGTGTCGGAGTACCCGTATACTGTAAATTTTGTTATGAAAAGGAGAATGCAGTTAGACTCGTATCTTGAACTCCCAGAAGAGAAAAGACCACCACGTAGCATTTGGGATTATCCGTCACAATTAGAGGTGTGGTTTGATAATGCTTTTTCTAGTGGTGAAAAACAGAACGAGTTCGATTTGCCTCTGGATGAGGTAGAATAGTGGAGTATAGTGTATGACATCTGGCGCCAATTTAGGTCCATCTTCAACAGCGTTTAAATTAAATACGTCTGCCGCAATTGCTAATGCCGTTGCTCTTAATAATGTTAGTAATGCCCAACAGAGGGTTACATTTGCAACGGGTCGTGGAGCGATAACACTAGACAACTTCGGTAAGACGTTTGATAACGCTACCAAGAAAGTTCTTGTGTGGCAGCTTGCTATTATGTCAGTTTATGGTGTTCTACGTAGGATAACCTCTACAATTGAGGATTGGAAAAACCTTGAACTTACCTTAGCAAGAATCAGTATTACTACTGGTGCTGTTGGTGCGAAACTACAGCAGTATTTTAGGCAGGTAGCCGACATTGCTGTAGAGTTTGGTATGCCTATTGATAAGACGTTGGTAGGAATGGACTTGGCATTGAGAGCTACTGCAAGTCTTGGGAAGGGTGCAGAAAGAACTGCGACTGCTGTGAGATTGCTGAAAGATGCATCCATATTGGCTAACCTTACTGGTATGCAGTACGGTCAAGCTATGGATATCTTGGTAGGTGCTTTGAGACAGACGGGCATGGGATTGGATGAGGGTATTAAGCTACTAGATAAGTGGGTATCGGTAGCAAAGAATGCTGCTGTGTCTGTAAATGACCTATCACAAGGTTTCGCCATTATGGCTGATGCTGCTCAGGCAGCAGGAATTACCGTTGACCAGATTAACGGTTTAATTGCTGCGTTGAGTGAAAAGGTTACTCTTGGCCCAGTTCAAATAGGTAATGCTATTAGGGCTATAATGTCTACGCTATACAATGAAGGCTCTATTACCATATTGAGACGATATGGTGTAGCTGTTAAGGACATGACTGGTGAGTCTAGAGACTTTTGGGATGTAATGACTCAATTGTCTGCTATGAAGATGGCTGGTGTACTAGACGAATCTTCTTGGTTAACAATAGCTAGAGCGGCTGGTGGTGGAGCTAGGAGATATGCACAAGTTTTAGCTTTGCTAGATTCTTTCCCAACCGCAATGAGAATAGCTAATCTCAGTGCTAACGCACAGGGTACTGCATTTGAGGCTAATGCTAAGATTGTTAACACCTTAGCTAATAGCTTTGATAAGTTTATTGCTACTCAGAGAGCGTTCTATATGAATATGGGGGTACAAACTGGTGCTATTGGAGCATTTACGAGTGTTGTAGATGGGCTTACAAAATCAATGGATAAACTCGCTGGTGCAGGCCCAGGTGTATGGTCTCTTGTTAAGGCTGTATCGGCTCTTGTGTTCACATTAGGAACACTTAAGATAGCAAGTGCAGCAACTGGAATTGGTATAGCTGGTGGTGGCTGGCTCGGACTAAAGGGAAGGGCGGCTGCCGTATTGGGTGGGGCAGCAGGTGTACCAGCAGCTAGTATTGCTGGAACTGCGGCACAACAAAGAGCTATTGCTGCGCTTACTGCCTCGGCAACATTAGAGCACAGGGTGGCAGGGTTACAGAATCGAATAGCTGGAACCGCAGCGACCCAACAAGCGTTAGCTGCCTCTAGATTGAATCTTACTAGGGCGCAACTTACGGCTGTTCAAGGTACTGGGGTCATGGCTCCTGGTCAAGCTAGTATGCTTGGCTTGGGGGCACTTACACGTTGGCCTGGGCAAACAAATAGACTTATAAGGGCTGGTTACGCTATCCCATCAGGAGGAGCGGGGGCAGCGGGATATTTGTATGGAATGGGACAATATGGTCCTATGTATAATAAGGGTACAATTCCAGTGGGTATACCAACACCTCCAAGTCTTGGCGTCGGTGCGGCTCGTGCTGTAGGAGCACGGATGATAGCACCAATGCGTGGTATGGGGGCAGGAGTAGGTGCTCTCGCTATGGGTGCGGCTACTATGGGTCTTACTGGTAGTGTCTGGGCGGCTGGGGCATCTGCCATAGGTTCTGGTCTTGGAGCATGGTTTGGTGGCCCTCTTGGTCTGGTAGCTGGTGGTGTTATTGGTGGTGTTATAGGAAACGCAGCGGCGGATGCTTTCGTATCACAAGAGGCAAGACTTAAGAAACTATTCCAAGGCATTGCAGATGATTTTGGCGTTAATTTTGAGGGTTATATAGAACCTGTTACGGCTGATAGAGCACGACAGCTTGCGGCAGAGGCTGCCCCATCGTTTCCAGGTAATAGATTGGCTAATATGCAACCAATGTGGAGGAGATTACTTCTAGGTGGTGTTAGTGTACCATCAATATTTGGTGGTAGGGAGACGGGTACTGAGTCTGGGTATAATATACTTGGAGCTAGAAGAGAGGGTGAAGAGGACTGGAAGCGTGGAAGAGGGGCTTTGGATGAGTTAAATAAAGCACTAAACGCTGGTGTAATTTCTCTTGAGGAGTATCGAGGTGCATTAACAGATAATTTCGTTGCTTGGGATAAGTTGGGTGGAACGGCTCAGGCGTATATGACTTTACAAAGAATTATTAGTACTGGAAATAAATCTGCCGTAACCGAGGCAAAGGAAGCAGTATCAGTTCTATTAGACCAGATTGAGGCAGAGAAGACATTAATTAGCATTGATAGATCATACTCAAATTCTCAGGAGAATATAAAAAATATAATCGAGAAGCGGAATCTTGAGCAGTGGGAGGCTTCAAATACTCAATCATTGATAGGTAGACAGTTGAGGATGACTGAGGATGATAGACAAAAAGAAGCTGATGCGATTCTTGGTAGTGCGTATGCGTATGCTTCGTACAGGGATGCCGTAGAGAGGCTGTCCCCAGTTTTGGGTGGCTTAAGCGCAGTATCAAAAGAACAATGGTTGAAGGTACAGATGGGTGATGCCACATTAGCTGGTAAACTCGTTGTGTTAACCTCAGACTTGAGTGTAAAAATTAAAGCCATAAAAACGTTTGAAGAAGTAACTTTTGATGATATAATAAATACCAAAGAATTCGGACTTGCGGCTGCTGGGACTATTTCAGATATTGATCAAATTACTAAGGCGCTTCAGAATCTTGAAGAGACTGGATCGCATCCAGCGGCTACTAAGGCACTAGAGGATATACGTAAGTACACTGAGGCGAAACTAGATAAGGGTACACTTAGTACACAGTTTAGATTATATTCGGCGGAAGCGGCAGCATTTGACAAGAAGGGTGACGTTAGGATTGTGGATAGAGAGACATTAGCAGCATATGCTAAGACATTAAACCAGTTACCAGCTTTTACCTCTTTGGCTGAGAGTCTTAGGGAATTTGAGCAATCTATTATTACGCTCGTAGATCCTGTAACAAATCAAACTCTAAGGTTAGAGGGTAATACCCTTGCATTGGAGATGCTTAGTGGGGCAGTCGATAAGAATACAGAAAAGATTGGATTGGAGGCGGAGTATAACGTACCAGATTGGTATAGAACTCCTAATAGGAATTGGGCACTGGGGGCTACTGGGGGTGGAGGTTCACCTGATTTTCCTGCGGGTAGTGCGTCCGTATCACCTCTTGGTGCAAGGTTTGCAACTTCGGGAATAACCAGTGCTACGATAGGGAAACAAGAAACTAGTATGTCAGTAGACGCTATTTTGAATACCAATGCTATTTTGGATAGTTCTTATAAGGTACTACTCTCTTCTCAACAGTATCTATCGGATATTAATATAGGAATAGCTGGGCTAAGACAGGAAATTTTATTATTACGACAGACGGTTTCTGGTAATTCACAAACAACGGAAGATTCTGAGGCGTTTCGTAGGATTACTAAGGCAAACTATGTGGGTGTCGGTAAGCTTGGTGTAAGGAGGGCATAGAATGGTTGCCGTTACTAGGTGGAAGTTTGAAGTTGGTGGGGCACTATATTATGAGTTCACACGAAATCCAGATAGGAATGGTGGTGATACTGGTTGGGTATATGCCCCTAGGATAAGTGAGATAGAGATTATAGGGGCAAATCGTCCTGCCATACAGATTGACGGGTATACTGGGCGTAGAACATTACGTTTTACAGCCATAACTGGTAATATGACACGAAAATTACAGGAGTTCTTTCTTAGTAAGGCTACCATAGAAGGTTGCAGAGATCATCTGTATAGTGCTACTAGTCCTGAGTTTAAGTGTTTTATCGTTTCTTTTACTAAGGTTACACGTCCGACTACAGGAAGTTTTCCTGGATCTGGTGAAGACACTTGGGATGTTGAGCTTACTTTGGTTAATATGGGATAAAGATGGGAATTGTTGAGGAATACGAAAAAGGGGTAAAGAAACCCATAATAGAAGTTACTATAACCAGGTTTTTTGAGGGCGAAGGCCCCTCAGTAGAAGGTGGTGGGCAAGACTATGTTGTTTCTCAGGTACTTGCTTGTGATATTTCATATGGATTTGATCAGGCTAGTGCTACTTGTTCGTTGACTATTTTAGCACCGCTTGAGGATGGTGAATATGTAAGATTTAATCCAATGAATAGAGTTGTAGTGAAGCAGAGTTGGAATCAGTTTTTTGATGAGGCATCTGTTTCGTTTAGGGGATTTATTGATACGATTGAATACAGTAACCCTCCTATGCAGATAAAGATTGAGTGTCGTGATATCTTGAAATTGGCACAGGATAATTATTACATTTCATCAAATAGACGGGTGTACTCAGCTCTCGTATCAGAAGAGTATTTTGAAACTCTCCCACCCTATGCGGCGATGGGTGGACAATCTATAGAGGATCGACAGGTGCAGGTTATCTTAACTGACCTGTTAACGGATAGCGGAATTCCATCTGGTTATGTTCAACTTACATTTGATGAGTATCCTTCTTCTAGCGCAATCATTATAGGTAATAATGCTACGGCTGTATTTGAGTATGAGTCTTCGATGGATGCTGTTACTCGTATAACTGAATTGATTGGGTATAGGTTATGGGCAGATAAAGCTGGTTATATTAGGTGTAGAGAAGTGTCAAACATAGCGGGTGAAACGTTTGCTCAGACATATAGGAGTCAAGAAGAGACGTATGATGGTAATGGGTTATGGACAGTTACCGAGGAAGGAAACTTGTTATCCATTAGTACTAGTAAGGATGATGATCTAAGAAACTGGGTAGAGGTTATTGGTTGGGAGGGGATATCATCTATAGTTGCTGGGTTGTCTGATTATGTTCCTACACCACCTACATATAGAAGAACTGAGATTAAGTCTGATCTGTTAGATACGGATGCGTTGGCTGTAGCGGCAGCAACTAAGATTTTTAATGATCTTAATCGGCTTAGGTATAAGGCAAGGGTTAGTATAGAAGGAGATCCAAGAGTAGAGCTTGGGCAGACAATTAGGGTATATGATCAACACGTACTTACGGAGTACTCCAATTACCTATTGTATGATTTTAGTAGTACCTTTCGACCAGAGCAATGGACAATGGATTTGAATCTGGTTGGTGGTGCTGGTGATGGCGCACCAGCCATAGGTAATATCGCTCCCATTGCTATGTTTACTAGGTCGATAGAGCAGGATTATTTGGAGAATGACACCTACATATATGAGATATATGTTAACGCCTCTTCGTCCTATGACCCAGATGGGCCAAGAGAGGATCTATTGTATAATTGGGTGTGTTCTGGGTTTCCTACTACGAGTGGTATTGATAACGTATATACCGTAAGCGGCGCAGGAATTTTGGTAGTTTCACTCACCGTGACTGATCAGGGTACTCCATCGCTTAGTGATGATTTTGTGCAATTTATAGGTCATCCTACATCAACTGCTAAGTGGAAAACTATTTTTATGGCGTCTGATAAATACATTTACTCTACTGTTAATGGTGGTGAAGTTTGGTTGCAAAAAGAATTATACTAAGAGGTGACATATGGCATGGATAGATCCACCAAAGAATACGGAGGCTGGGGGTATCGTTGTAGGGGCGAGGCACTCAGGTGATCGTGAAGTTTGGGATAATAATGTACTATACCATTGCGGTTTTCGTTGCGAGAGACAGTGGTACTATCCCTTCGTGTCTGATCACTACGAGTCTTGGGGTTATGAGCCGTTTGTTAAGTTTAGAGTTCCAACGGTATTTCCTGGTGGTGTGGTAAGTGCTGAACTTTATGTAAGACTTGGTGCTGTTATTGTTACTGATGTGCCTGAAGCAAATACCTTCAATCAGCATTATTACTATAAATCAGTATCAGAGTATGATGACGCCTTTCCTTGGGATCCATTGAGTGTTGCTGATTTTTTTTTCACGGGTTGGACGGATACAGGTGAACAGACAGATGATTTTCAATCATTGTACGATGCGTATAGTGTAGCTCTTGAGGATGTTTGGTTAGATCCTGTTGATATGACCGTGGCTCTTCAAGACGCCATAGATAGGGGCGATGAGTGGCTCGCTATTAGGTATGCACCAACAGATGTAATCCCAGTTGGTTATGATTGGGACAATAGACTTACGGATAATGACCAACAGTGTTATCTAACAACATATGGAGCACTTAACGCACCTTGGGTTCCTAGCCCAACTGGGTTTAGTGTTCCTGAGTGTGCGGCTACTCCTTGGTTAAAAATCACATATGATAGCGGTGATACACAAGAAGAACCAGGTGAGGATGTGAATGCTCCTGGTGAGGGTAATCATGTTATGTGCATAGCTGTTGATTACAAGACGCAGATGGCATTGGCGGGAACTATTGCTGGGGGGTTATGGTTCACTTGGGATGGAGGTGGTGAGTGGGAGAAGATTTATGAGTTGGATGAGGGGATAAGTGCAGTTTGGTGTGATATCATAAAGAATTTTCAAGATTATCCAGATGACGAACTTTCTTTCTTTGGAACAGTAAATGGGAATTTGTATAGGAGTGTTGATTCTTTTGGTGGGTATTACTGGGTTAAGCAATTCCCATCTGCTATAGTTGATATTATGACAAGTAATACAGATTCAGATAAAGTGATCGTTGGGGTAGAGGATGGTATTTGGATTTCAAGAGATGGTGGTGTAACATGGTTAGAAACATTAGAAGCTCCTGCATAGTAGTGTATGATTATATATGAGGTTAATGAGTAATGGCTGATATACTAATTGCTGCTGTAAAAAATAATTCTTTCATTTTTCCCCCTACTACAGGGGTAGTATGGACATCTAAACTTAATGGGTATGTGTTATTTGTAATCCACTCCGCTACCAATAGACTGAGACTATATAAGACTGAAGATGGTGGCGAGAACTGGTCTGCCCTACAATACATTACTGTTTCTGCGGGTAGCCTAGATGTCTATGCCCTTTGGTATGATAAGTGGACTCCTGGCAATACTGGGGATATCTTACATATAACCTTCTGTAGTGATACTACTCCTGGTACTACACGAGACGGAATTTGGTACTCAAGCTGGGACACCTCGAATGATACCTGGGAACAAGGTGAGGTTCGTATTACTTCACAAAATGCACGATGTAGTAGGGCTGCTATTGTAAGGGCAAAGGGTGGCAGACTCTCCATTGCTATGACCTGGGCTAGAACTGTTGCTGCTGGAGACACGGTAGCTTACTTCTACACGTCAGATGATAATGGTGCTACCTGGCAAGCAAGGACTACCTTCCAGGAGACTACAGGTAATGCTAATCCAGATGTATACCTACTAATGCCTGGAAATGAGTCAGATGAGAATGATTTGTGGGTTCCTTACTTAGATGTATCTGCTGATGAGTTAAGTCTATATGTCTATGATGATTTTGCGGATACCTGGTCAGAAACATCTATAGACGCATCTGGTTTCACCCTTACTGGTGGTGAGGTAGGAAGGATGCTACAAGCAGCTATTCGTCATTCAGACGGGCATATGATTGTAATAGCTAGTACAAAACAGCTAGATGCGGCGTCTGATATTAGGGTATATGATATAAATGGTGCTGGCTCTATAACTGCTCTGACAGATTGCGGAGTGAACATCTCCAAGATGGGTATAGCCCTTACCATAGATCAAAATACTGATTATATATACGTGATGTATTGTGACGCTACTGGTGGCACTGCTGCAATAGATATCTACTATGTAAAATCAATAGATGGTGGTGTTTCTTGGAGTTCACCAGTTAAAATAAACACTACTTCCGCCGACTGGTACACCATATCTGCGGATTGGAGTGTAGGCTCGTATGGTGGCAGACTGATGCCAGTGTTCTTTCACATTCTTGACGATGATGCTTTTGTAAACTTTGATAGCGCCTTTGACTTAGAGACTGTACCACCTCCTACTTTACAAGGTTTATTCTGTCGTGGAAATGAGATTCAGGTAGTTTTTAGTGTTGGAAACGCATACAGAAGTCCAGACTTCGGAACAACATGGTATCCTATCTCTGGCATGGTAGGACAAGATATAAGAGACGTAGGATTTGATCATTTGAATCCACAAAACTCGTTTTTTGGTGGCAACGGTTCATTATGGGTACTTGATCATGTTGATAGTGAAACTTATTACTATGTAGCTGGAATAGCTATTAATGGGATTGTGTCGCACATAGATTGTGATTTGGATTCTGGGGTATCGGTAATAGGTACGGATCAGTCCTTGTATAAGACACCTGATTTTGGGGAAACTGTGTATGAGTGGAAAGCCTTATCTGTAACTGATGTAGGGATTGGTGGAAGTGACACCGTAACTACCGATTAATGGGGACATATGGATAGACGAGAAGCCAAAGAAATAGTAGATTGGGTTATAGCTGAGATATATAAAAACCGATTTTCTTATGTGACTGATGGAAGATTAGATCTAGGTAAGGCCCATCTTGGGACTATCTCAGGTACGCAAACTCATGGTGGTCCAATTGCGGCTGGTGCTATATGGGATCGTCATGTACACGTTAATGCCGATATTGCTGGGACAAAGGTAAGACAAGCAACAACCAGTGAACGGGGTACTGTAGAGTTAGCTGAGGATGGTGAATCAGTTGCGGGGTTAGCTGTTCAAGCAGATGATTCCAGACTGTATACAACATCTGGTTTTGATTCTGGGGCTATAAGGTGGGCATTTGTTTTGGGAGGGTAAAGAATGTTAGTTATTGATAATGGCGATAAAATAAGAGGTGATGCGTCTGTTGCAGCCGTAGTTGATTATACATTACATGGTCTTATTGGTAATGCATTAACGCAGTTGGCAGATGGTCAGTTACCAGATGCTATAGGTGATCTATATACCTCAGCAGAGGATGGTGTTGCCCTTACCGCCATGACAATTACTAATACTGATAGTAGTCCAAGAACAATAAATATATATTTAACACCCAGCGGTGGAACAGCTAGACGTTTGCTACCAAAAGACATGACACTTGGTGCTGGTTATTCTCTCATTTTTGATGGGCAGAGAATATCTGTATTAGATATTAACGGTAGTACGGTAAGTACCATTACAGTAATGCTTGATAATACACCAGGTGGAACTGACAATGAAGTATTGAAAGCCCCAACATCAGACGTAATGTATGATCATGGTGTAGCTGTTTCTGGTATTCATGGTGTTACTAGTGCTGTAGTGGGAATTGATGATGTACAAACATTAACAAATAAAACACTTGATGCCACCTCCCTTATTGGGATATTATCGGGTGGTGGAAGCCAGATTAATAATGTTATAATTGGTACAGTTACACCACTTGCTGGTACTTTTACTGCTCTTGTTGCAACTGGTTTTACTATCACTGGTGAGATTATTCAGACAGCAGGAGTATTGGCTTTCCAAAAGGCTTATACTCTCAGTGTCGCAGGGAACTTGACCCTTACTCCAACTGGTGAATTAATCCTTGGATCGGCTACTGGTGTAGCTCAGATGCAAACAAACGGTCTTACGATCGGCCTAACTGCTGGTGCCCCTGCCCCCGATAACAATGCTGTTCATGTTTGGTGGGGCAGTGCGGGGGTTATCACTGCTCACACCAACGCAGTATTCGTGCTAGAAGGTAATACTTCTACATACCTACAGTTTCTCTGTCCATCAGGTTCTTGGGCTGGTCTTGTATTTGGTGACGAGGGTACTAACGCAGTAGGTCGGCTTTTGTACAAGCATACCACTGATGAGTTCGGCTTCTTCCTAGCGGGGGTAGAGCGCCTTGAGTATGGGGTGGGTGCCTTCGCTTTCAACGAAGCTACTGTTATTAGCACCATAGGGGCTTTAACGCTCGCCCCAACTACAGAGCTAATCCTTGGATCTGCCACAGGTGTTGCACAAATGCAGACCAACGGAATTACGTTTGGACTGGCAGCAAGCGCACCTGACCCTGATAACAATGCTGTCCACATCTGGGCAGGAGACGCAAGCCAAACCGCTCCCGCAGACTCCTATTTGGTTATAGAACACTCAGGCAGTAGTTACATTAGTATGCTGGCGGGTAATACATTTAGTAGCGGAATCTTTTTTGCTGATGATGGAAGCCCCTCTGCTGGCGGATTGTTATACGACCACAATGATGTGAGGCTGCGCTTTAGGGTGGAAGCTGGTAATAGGATGTACCTTACTTCCAGCACGATGGACTTCCTACAAGCTACTACAATCAGCACAGTGGGTGACCTGACGCTTGCACCAAGCACTAGCAAGGTCTTTATATCTGGCGCCTCAGCACAACTTTATCTCAAAGATACTGGAGCATCGGGAGGCTTTAAAAACTGGAGAATTGTTAACGCAAGCGACGTACTGGCCTTTGTACGCAGAAACGATGCTGATGACGGGACTCTACATACCGCCATAGCAATTTCTGCCACAGAAATAACCTTTGATGGCGACATAAGAATTAGTGATACCTCTGGCATAAACACAGGCATCGTGGACGATGATTATTTCACTATCGGTGCTGTGGACAACGATACCAACATCATTACTGAGCTTATGCGGTTTGTGGGTGCAGCCGCTCCTTATGTCAAGCTTACTGGCGCTTTGTTTGGAGTAGAGATTACTACACCTACTGCTGTAGCAGATCACTGGTCTATCTACGCCAAGACTGACAACGAGATATATGTTCAAACTGGCGATGGTGTTGAGCATACTCTTCTGAAGGGTGCAAGTGGCATCAAGCATACCTATGTTGCTCCACTTGAAGACCCCACTGGTACAGTAGGTAACTGGGATGTTGTTTCGATAGGCACTTCCCAAAGTGTCCACTTTGCATTCCAGGTTCCCGAAGACTTTGAATTCGTGATAAATGCTAAAGTTGTCGTTATACCTGACGCCACAGAGACAATCCAGTGGGATGTACTTGCTAGTGTCTCGGCACCAGGTGAAGCTTACAATGCAGATGATCGTTCGGCTCTAGATGAAACTCTTGCTGTAACAGATACCCTCCTAACTGAACTCTCTATTTCAGGAGTATTAGCAGGTTTGTCAGCGGGAGACTATGTGGCTATTGATTTCCAAAGTGATACAGCTAACATAAGAGTTGTAGGTTTGGAATTTGACTACGAATAGAGACCCAAAGGAGTAATTTAACATGGCAAAACTAACAAAAGCAGAATTAGGAGCACTAGCACTTGAAGCATTGCAGGAATATTTTCCATATGAGGGTGGTGGCACGGACACCAGAACTCTTAGGGAGCTACGTAATCTCTTCGAGCAGAGACATTTGGGCGGATTCTTGCGTCAGTTTCAAGCTACCAAAGCTGCACGAGTAAGGAAAGAAATAGACCCGAAGGATCTTGATTAGGGGATAGGGCTTGACAAACCTTAAAAAGTGTGTTATCCTCTATGCAGTATCAAATTGTGGTACAGATAAATAAAAAGGAGCTTAAAAAGTGAGTGAATTTGGAAAGACTGTGGATGAAACTAATAAACCTAAGACTAGGGGAAAGTTCGGTTCTGATTACGTAAGAATTAGTAGTGATCATCAAACCACTGTTAGGGTCTTGGATGCAAGACCAGAAGTGATGTGGTCGCACTTCGTTCCTAGGGGCCATCATGCGTTCCCAGGTGCTAATGCTGGTAAAGGAATGTCCTTTGCCTGTCCAGGTTTTGATACATGTCCCATTTGTGCGTGGAATAAAAGTCAGAAAAGCAAAGATGAGAGTACTAAGGATACCCTAAACGCAAGAAGATTGTATACATTTAATGTATTGGATAGAACACAAGTTACTATTTGTACTGCTTGTGAGGTGGAGCATTATGAGACTAATGGTTCGTACCCAAGTGAGTGTGAGTGCGGTGTCGATCTATCTAGTGTAGAGGCTGTTCCACGTAATAAAATACAAATTATGCAGAAGGGTAAGAGAATCGTGGATCAATTCAAGATGTTCGAGGAAGATGAGGAACTAGGTGATCTACGAGGCTATGATATTAAACTTGCTACCACGGGTGCGGGAACCGACATAATGACAACGTGTATTCCCAAGCAAAAGAGCAAGGTTGATATGAAGACTGTTGTTGGTGATGATTGGGAATCTAAGTTGTATGATATTAAGGAAATTGTAGCACCCATGTCTCCAGATTCCGTAAATAGGATTTTGGCTGGTGAAGATTTCTATACTGTCCTTGGTAGAGGAAAAGACACAAACTAACCGAGGGATACGTGGCGAGGCGGTAGTTTACTGATCTACCGTCTTGCTGTGTATTAGGTGTATAGCTTGACCTCACTAGATGATAGTAATCAAAATAGAACTTGGTGGTATAACCAACTTAAACTTAGTGATGATTGGAACTCCATGACTGTTGAGATGCGTGGAGACTTGTTAAAGAAATTGCAGCGGGCATTACTGGACTTGACTCAACTCCACATGTCAAAAGACGAGATGTTGGAGCTTATACATACGTTTGATCAGGCTACAGTATGGGATGCTATCTTGGCACTACAAGACCTCTCAGGTAGGAATACAAAATCCCACTGGGAGCTTATGGCGTATTTGAAGAAGACTGCTAGTGGTATGTGGAAAGCTCAACATCCAAGTAAACCACTAGTTTGGCAACTTCCAGAACCCGTCAGTACTAAAAAGAAAAAGACCTCCTCAGTCGCATCTTGGGATGTTGTCGAGAGAAATGATCCTCTTAATTTTAATAAGAGGCATTGTAGTGGTTGTGGGGAGAGACTTAGAGGCAATAATACAAGGGGTACTTGTTCTAAGTGTCAGAGGAAAGGAAATGGGAATAACTAAAGTGAACATTAGTATGAAGCTAGTGAATGAGTTAACTATTCGTTCACGTACAGCTAGTGAGGTGCTTGGAATTTGTCCTGTGTGTAATTGTCGTGACGCAAATTTCAACATAGTAAAGCTTGTTTGGAGATGTTGGCATGGTACGCATTCTGGTAGGATTACTCCAGAGGAGGGGTACGTATTTAAGGAGATAGAGGAACCCGTATTAGATATTCCAGAAATACGGAAGTTGTATACTGCACTTGCTTCTAGGTATCATGAGGGAATTACACAACAGGTGGTGGAGTATTTGAAAGGAAGAGGACTTACCCAACAGACAATAGATGGTTTTATGCTTGGGTTCTGTTCTACGGGTTTTCTTGATGAGTATACGAATAAACTAGCTGAAGTATCTGGTATACTACACATGAATTATCCTGTATTAACAAATAGGATTACTATACCCTACGTGGCTAATGGGGAGGTCATAGATTTGCGTGGAAGGACATTAAATACCGTCTTTAAGTATAAAGAAAAGACACCTACATACTCCAGTCTTTCTGGAAGTCATAAATCAAGAGGTTCCACGTTTTTGTTTAACCATGATATTATAGCCACAAACAATAGTATAATATTAACAGAAGGTGAATTTAAGGCAATAGTAGGGTTTCAACATGGGTTTCCAGTTGTGGCGATGCCAGGAATTTTTGGGTGGCAGAAGGAGTGGTCTAGTTTGTTCGAGGATAAGGAATTAATTCTCGCTCCAGATAGTGATGGGTTCGGTGGCATCCGTTCACCAGCATATCTCATGGTAAAGCAACTCCAACCACATATACCCCATGCAAAGATAGCGGTTCTAAGGCTCACTAATAGGTATGACAAAGAGGATATAGATTCTATGATAAATGGTGGTGGACTTAAGCGATTTGAGAGAGCGGTAGCGGGGGCAATAGATATCTCTGAATGGATGGAGAGTGAGGAGAAAAAGGGTCATGGTAGAAAACGATAATACGCAGGAGGTAGAGGATACCGAAGAACTGGAAACACCTAGTACGATTCCATCTGGTGTTGTAGAGGCTGAGGACGAGGAAACACGTATACCCATTTCATATGATACTGCTGAGGAGGCTCTTCTTAGTATGTTTATACAGGATGAGGATGTAGCTACACTAATCGCTCAAAGTGGATTAAATGAGAATCATTTCAGTAAGCGCAAGAATAAGAGACTTTATCCGATTTTGTTGGATACCAGACTACAAAGGGGGGCGTGTAATTATGATTTAATTGTAGACTCTTTGGAGAAGGAAACACTCCAAGATGGCACGTCATTGCTTGATGATCTTGGTGGGCTTAAGGAGATAACTAAAGTAATCATAGCTGCACCAGAAGTCATAGATTTAAAAGTTGCCCAAGCTTACATAGATTTAATTCTTGAGCAGTACAGATTAACAAAGGTACAAGAACTTGCTAGGTGGATAACCTCCCAGAAGAAATTTGATGAGGCTAAGATAGTTGAGAGAATATCGTCAATACAACAGATTTTACTGGAGAACGTAACTTCCTATGGTCTAGCTGGTCTTGATGAGTTGTTATTGGATTCCTATAGCAGATTCAAGGATAGAAAAACTAATCCAGAGAAATATGTAGGAGTACAGACTGGATTTTATTGGTTGGACAAGAATAGGGCGATAGCCAAGAAAAGGGTCTGTGTGATAGGGGCAAGAACTAATGTTGGGAAGAGTGTTTTTGTATCTAATATAGCAACTAGCATGTTACTTTCAGATTATAAAGTATTGCTGTTCACACCAGAATTGGATAAAGAAGAGTACATAGACAGGTTGATTTGTGCTTATTCTGGTGTTAGCAAGGATAAGTGGAAAGAGGCAACTGTAGATAATGCTGAAGTTGAGAAATTAGCTGAATATAGAGATAAGCTCATTGCTAATGCACCTCGTAACTTGTTCATCGAGGACAGGGGATCTCAAACGTGTAGTTTCATACTCAATAGTGTAAAACGTCACATGTTAAATCATAAGGTTGATGTGGTAATTGTGGATTACCTACAGAAGCTTAAGTATTATGGGGAAAATACAAAGAGAGCTATTACTGATATCATGGAGAAGTTCTGTTCTTTTGCTAAAGATAACGATATAGCATTTATTGTGGTTAGCCAATTAAGACGTAGTGATGAGTCTGAACCGCAAATGAATGAACTAAAAGAGAGCGGAGACATCGAAAACTTTGCTGATTCGGTAGTATTACTACATAGAAACAGCACTGTAAAAATAGGAGAGAGAGTGAAGGGGTGGTATAAGATAGCGAAGCATAGGCAGGGTTTAAATACCGATAACGTTGAGCTTAGGTTTGATGATACCATACTCAAATTCTCCGAAGTTAACATACCCGAAGAGGGTGTGACGGAATATAACAGTTGGTTTGATTCAGACGATGGTGAAGAAGAGGAAGATAAGTCTGAAAAGCAACTCAAGTTGCTGGGAAGTAATTAATGGGATTTAGAAGAGGAAAAGCTTTTGAGAGAGAGACAGCAGCATTAGCTAAAAAACGTGGTAAAAGAGTTCCACTTTCGGGTGCTCTAGGCACTACGGCGGG
>SDBS01001196.1_pt1 | contig 26491 bp, 27 predicted proteins | sample 2277091 | NCBI WGS metagenome assembly SDBS01 (sample SAMN10404972, study PRJNA504765) | marine sediment metagenome | isolation source: marine sediment core GS10_PC15, 163 cmbsf | place: Arctic Ocean: Southern Knipovich Ridge | collected 2010
AAAAGGTTGAGATTAATATGCAATATCATCTTTACCTACCATTTTTTTCATTCATTTATTTTGGATCTTATATGATACCGGGAATACTTTGTATGCTCTATATTCTTTTGTTTTTTAAACCTTACTTTTTAGATCAACCCAATTTTATCTCTCTCTTTACTAACCTAAATTCCTTATTAGCTTTTTTGAGTTTTCCAATTGTTATCATTGCTTGTTATGTTCTTCATTTATTTTTTATCGGATTAATAACGAGGTTGCTTTGGAGATTCACTGAGAGGATGTGTCCTACTAAAAGTGGAATTATCCTCAGAAATGTGCCTAGCGATACATTAAACTATTATCACATTCGTTCTTTTATAATTAAATATGGAAAGAATGTGTTCACGAAAGGGATGTTCCCCTGGTTAGGAAACTGGTTTTTCAATTTTGTTGGCTCCAATAAAATAGGAAAAGGAACAACAATCGAAGAAGAAATTGTAGCAGATAAATTTATTGATGTCGGAGATAATTGCTATATTGGGGTGAATTCAGCAATTTGTTCCCATGTAGTTGAAGGAATCTTTGGTAGAATTCCCTATTTTGAAGTCAAATTAGGGAATAATGTCACATGTGCTGCTTTTAATATTGTAGGTCCTGGATCTGACTTAAAAGATAACTCTTATTTGCTACCTTTAGGTGCTTTAGGAAAACATCAAGTTACTAAAGGAAATAATTACTATTTTGGATTGCCTGCTCGAAAAATATTTCGAAGAAAGATTATGGAATTCTTGAAATTAACTCAAGAGGATTTAGATAGAGACAAAGAATTAAGCATTAAGCAACAAGAAAAGAAAAGTTTAAAGATAAATGAGGGAGGAGTATAGATATGGACCAAGAAAAGAAGAGTTTAACAAAGGAAGAGCAGAAAGAAGATGATAAAGAGTTAGCTCTTGATTTTACTATAAGTAGTGCAGTCTCGAGAGTAAATATTAAATTCCTTGCAGTTTATATCCCAATTTTCTGGCTAAGCGGCTTGCTCGTTGGAATTGCTTTTTATGAATATACAAAAAATCTTCCTCCAATACAGGAAAATTGGGAAGCGTGGATTCTTACTTTAGTCTTGATCCCATTTGCGCTATTTTCATTATTTTTCATTTTTATATTAGGTTGCATGTTTTTAAGCAAATTATTTTTAATTTTAATTAACATTATTCATAAACCTAAAGAAGGTGTGTTCTTAGCTGAAATTGGAGACGCAGATTTTGAATTTTGGAGCCTTAGAACCGAGTTAAAGAAATTAGTGGTCTGGTTGCTAAGAAATTGTCCCATACCCTGGCTAGATACTCTCGCTTTTAGATGGTTTGGAATAAATATGGATTTTTCAAGTCATCTTCAAGATTCGTGGTGTGATATGGAGTTTGTTAATTTCGGTCGAAATGTCTTAGTAGGTCAAGGTGCGGTGGTTATGAGTTCAATGATAGTGGGGAAATATTTGATAATAAAAAAAGTGATTCTTAATGATTATACCGTTATAGGAGGACTAGCATGTGTTTCACCGGGCACGGTTACTGGAAAGGATTCACTTTTAGGAGCATTATCTTCGACCATTTTGAATCAAACTCTTGAATCTGGATGGATTTATTTTGGAATTCCCGCTATTAAATTAAAACAAAATAAACTTACTTTCATTACAGAAATGACAAAAAGAAGTGTTGATGATGAAGAAGCAATATATTTTGATGATGGAGTTAACATTGAAGAAGAGAAAAAGAAAAAATTAAACTTATAAATAATATTAACATAATTGGAGAGAGAGATTTAAATGTCAGTACCCACATCTATGCGTGTTGGACCATTTACACCCACCGTATTAGTAAAAAAGAAATACCTGATTTTTTATATTTTTCTTATGTGGGTCTCGATGATCCCTATATTAATAGAATTTTGGTTTTATTGGCAATGGTTATGGGATCCAGTTAGACCAGTCCATTTCTATATCTGGCTTCCATTTTTAGTGTTTGGGATGTATATTACTATGGTATTTACATCTCTATTCTTTGCGAAAATTTTACTCATTATCGCTAACGCAATCCATGAACCTAGAGAAGGAGTGTTCTTAAGGGATGCTTCAGATAAAGATTATAGATATTGGAGTCTTCGAAATACCATAAAAAGATGGCCTGTATGGCTTGCTCATAAATTTCCTTTTCCTTTTCTTGATAATGTATGTTTTAAATTATTTGGAGTCAAAACCAAACTTACAAATTCCTTATTTGAGGGGTGGGTTGATGTTGAATTCATAGACTTTGGAGATAATGTAGTTGTTGGACAAGGTAGTATTGTACAATCATCAGTTATTATTGGAAATCTTTTAATTGTAAGAAAAACTGTGATTGGGGAAAATGTAAGAATAGGAGCACATGCAATTGTCATGCCTGGAACAAATATTGGAAGGAATAGCGTTTTAGCAGCCAATTCAGTCACTACTGTTGAACAAGAGCTTGAGGCGGGTTGGATTTACTTAGGAGTTCCCGCAAAAAAATTTAAAAAAAATAGATTTTTTGAAGATGGATTAGAGAAAGTACTTGGTCATGTTGAAGATGTTGAAGAAACAAGAAAGAAATACGAACAGCTTTACATTAAACGATATGACAAGCATCATACCCATAAAGAAAGAAAAGAGATAAAAAAAGAAATAGAAAAAGAAGAAGAAAAGAGAAAATCAGAAGAAAAATGATGTTATTACATCGTTTAGCTTTAAATAACACGTTAATTTAAGCGATTTAATTTTTAACCACTAGTTTTTAAAAAATTCTTTAATTTGGTCATTAATTTTTTCTAAATCTTCATCATTCATAATTTCATGATCCATACCTTCGATAAATGAAATCTCTGGCTCAATGTTCGAGTATTGCATTATCTCATTTACTTCAGATAAAGGAGTAATTTTATCTGCTTCACCAATAATAATTCTAAACTGTTTAATTTTTAATTTTTGTATGGCATTTTCTATTTGAAAAGCTTTTTTAGAGAGCTCTTTTTTCGCAATTTTAACAAAATTATCAACATCTTGAATTCCTCTCATATATCCGGGATAAAACCTATTTATGTAGTAGAGAACCTTTAAAAACTCTTCATCATGTACGTGCCTATTCACATCTAGGATCGGGGTCAAAAGAAGTAATCTATTAATTGATTTTTCTTTTGAGCATAGCAATAAAGCAATATATGCTCCAAAATCATGAGCAAGAATATTTATATTATCTAGATCAAAAATACCAGGCTTTAACATTTGTTTAACAAAATCCATTACCATTTTAGCATCTAAAACTTGTGACTCTATAGAAATGCTCCCTTGGCTAAATCTATATCCTCTAAAATTAAAAACTATCAAGGCGTAACCCATATCTAAAAGATATTTATAACTTCTTACAATTTCTTGTAAGGATTGAGTAAATGGAAAACTATGAAAGTATATAATTAAAGGATAAGGTTTTTTAAAAGAAGCAGGGGGATAATAAAGTAAACCATTAAATAACTCACCTTTGATATCAATATCAATCCCACAGACTTCATATGCTCCGTCAAATTGGTTACTTTCAAAATTCAAGAGAAAAACCTTACAACTTTTTAATTCATTAATTTTATCTTTTTTATTTTATTTCAATAATTAATAATGAAATTAGAAGATTGGCATACTCATTCAGAATTGTGTCATCATGCAAAAGGAACAATTGAAGATTATGTAAGAGAGGCTATTGAGTTACAGTTAACCACCATTGGTGCTTGCGATCATTTTCCTTATGAATTTTTAAAGAATATTGAAAGAATTCCCTATAAAGAATACGCTATAACTATTGATGAAATTGATCAATATCTTACTACAGTGGAAATATTACGAGAAAAGTACAAAAATCGAATAAACATACGTATTGGATTTGAGATTGATTTTTTTGAAAATCAGGAAGCCGCCCTGAATAAACACCTCAATAAAATCAAGTCTCGATTAGATTATATTTTAGGATCAATACACATTTTAGATTTTCAAGATGATAAAGGTGCGTGGGGTTTCGATGATAGTCGTTTTAAAGAAGATTACGAATTTTATGGGGCAGATAGAGTTTATACACAATATTTCAAAACATTAAGAAAAATGCTGAATTCAGAACAATTTGATTTAGACATAGTGGGCCATTTTGACTTACCAAAAAAATTCAATGACATCCCGACCAATAAAGAACTAATCTTTAATGAAGTTATGAAAACTCTAGAACTTATTAAAAAAAGAGGGATTGTTATGGAGATTAATACAGGAGGATTGAGAAAAGATGTTAAAGAACAATACCCTAGTGAGGAAATTATAAATAAAATGTTGGATCTTGATATTCAAATTCTGTTAGGCTCAGATGCTCACAAGCCTATTCAAGTTGCTTGGGAATTTAATTCAATTATTAATATTTTAAAAAAGATCGGGTACAATCAATTAGTACATTTTGAAAAAAGAAAAAAAACTCTTATAGAAATATAAAAAAGAGGAATAATTGAATGACAGAAAACAAAAGTGATAAATGTGAAATTTGTGGAAAAAGTTTAACATATGTCACAAGCATAGAAAATTATAAAGACCTGACATGTTCTTTTTGTGGTAAGAAAGATACTGTAAATACCTATTGTATCGATAATCATTATATTTGTGATTCATGTCATTCTAAAGGAGCAATTGAAATAATAATGAATGTATGTGAAAAAACGGATTTAAAAGATCCCTTTGAACTGGCAGATCTTATAATGAAACATCCTAAATTTAACATGTATGGTCCAGAACATCATGTTTTAACTCCGGCAGTTATTTTAACAATATTAAAGAATAATAATATTAAAAAACCTGATGGTAATGAAATTACATTTTCGGATATAAAAAGTGCAATAAGTAGAGCTTCTGCAATTCCAGGAGGATGGTGTGGATTTTATGGTTCTTGTGGTGCAGGAATAGGGTCTGGTGTAGCAATTAGCATATTTACTGGAGCTACTCCTGCAAAAAATAAACCTAGAACTTTAGCTAACCAAATGACTTCAAGAGCGTTGAATAAAATTGCTGATAATTTAGAACACTGTTGTAAAAGATCTGTAAAATTATCGTTATGTGAATTATTAGATTTTCTAGATGAAAAATTTGGTATTAAACTTAATTACACTCCTAATAGATGTTCATTTTCTGAAATTAATAAAAAGTGTGAAAGAGTAAAATGTCCTCTATTTTAACTAGAAAAAGGTCTACTCCTTAACCAAGCTTCCATTACAAGTGAATTAAAGATCCTAATATGAGCCTCATCTCTTGTATGGAACGCTAAATGATTTGAATCGTTTTTTCCTTTAAAAGCAAGGAATAATTCCTCCCCATCTCTTAGGATGACATACCTATCTGAGCCTAAAAAATTTTTTACGGTTATGTTATCTAGACTTTCGTATTCTTCTAATTGATCTATTTGCTCTACAACCTCGGGATCAATTTCACAACATACTTTCATATTGATCCCTGCGCGAACTTCATATAAATGTAATTCTTGTAAATCACTAATATTGGGGACAATAATGGTAACACTATGTAAAGCGTTCTGAAGTATATCTCTCATTTGCTTAAGAATTACTTCCTTAAGTATCTCAATATTAGTATAATCAATAATTTTAGAATTTGATGAATCTGAATGACCCTTTTTTAATTTTTCAATTTCTAATTCCATCCTTCCTAAGTCCTCGTCAGCTTTGGTCAGTTCATTATTGAGTAATTCTATTTTTTTTTGAAGATCTTTAATTTCCTTATCTTTTTCACTATTTAAAGAAGTGGTATTTATTTGCTCTTCTTTAAGTTCCAAAGTTTTTTCCAACATCAGAATTTTATCTTCTTTTAGATTTAGGGAAGATCCCAGGGTTTTAATTTGATCTTCTTTTAATTTCAGCGAATCTTTTATTGTATTAATCTGATCATCTTTAAGATTAATAGATTCCTTTAGATTATTGATAATATTATTCAGATTATTGATAGATTCTTTTAATTCATCGATTTCCATTTTTAGAATATAAAATTTAGGAATTTTAATTTAGGATATATTAAAATAGTTTTAAGAAATTTTAAACTTTTTTTAAATAGCTTTTTATTTGCATATTTTTACTATAAATACATGAGCAAATTGAAAGCATTAGAAGTTGATGTCATAAAGCTTATTGAAAAGGAAATGAAGGAAAATTCTGCAATTTTAGGTATTAATATTGGAACTCATGGAGGAACATTTATTGCAAATAGTTTTAAGCAAAACACAAACTTATCTGTACTTGAAATATCTGCTGCAGCCTCTAGTCTACTATTTTTATCTTCAAAAATGCTGAATGATTCCTTAATGCAAGAAATCTCATACAATTTAGTAACCGGTAAAGAGAAAATTATAATTGCCGTTATGACCGAAAATATCACAATGATCTCATATTTAAATCGTGAATTAGCAGATTTGGAAGGATTAAATCTGTATATCTCCAAAATGAAGCAATTTGCATTAAAGATTTCAGCGTTTGTGGAAACATCAGATCTCATAAAAGAAGAAATTTTTGTAGCTATTAAAAGAGCAATTCCATCTGCACTAATGATTGGAATTATAACAAAAGATGGAATACCTATAAAAATTCAATCAACAATGCCAGAACCCATGATATCAGCAATGATGTCAGCACTTTATAATCTCTCGGATGTATTATTAGAGGAAGATTTAGAATATTCGATTATTGCAGGAAATAATGGTTCTATCGTTGTCCATGAGCTAGATCTGAATAGAATTTTATTTATTGCAGTACCTGAGGCAGTAGAAAGCAAGCTCGGGGCCTATATCGCAAAGATAAAAGCCATTGTTAACCAATAATGGATGTTATTTTATTAATAACTTTTATAGCCCCCGCATAACTTTTAGCAAAATCTTTACTTTTAAATAATACAGTACATAAGGGTTCTCCTTTTAAAATGGGTCTATTAGGCTTAGTTTTATCATGAATATGCTCTAATTTATTAATTTTCTCGATTTGAGATGTGGTAACTTCCTTCGGTGCAAACATAATTAATTTAGTTGTAAATCCTTTATATTTAGCAGAGCTAACAGTCTTTTTTATGTTCTGCCATTCCTTAGGATAAAAACTATGAATATGTAAATCTAAGAGGTTTAAGCTTAATGAGCATTCTGAAGCCCTAATTGAACCAGGAATTCTTGGATTAATTTCCATCAAATATGGATAATGATTGTTTAACACAAAATCAAAACCATTTATACCTTTTAAACCTAGTTTTCTGGTTAAATATCCAGAGATTTCTGATATGATTTTCTCATCATCTTTTAAAATATTCGCAGGAACAATATTTCCACAATACATAAAGTCTTTGGGGGCGAACACAATTTTTTCACCGATTATTTGTCGATTTATAGAAATAACTTCGCAATCAATACCATTTGAAATAGTGGTGCAACTGACAGGTAAGCCTTCAATATACTCTTGTATTAACCACTCTTCTGCTTTAAAGTTTTTATCTTCTTGCACTGCAATGAAAGAAGATAATTCGGTTTCATTCGTTATTTTATATACGTTAATTCCTCCGGATCCAGATCTCTTCTTTAAAATAAATGGAAATTGAAGCTCTTGATGTCTAACTTTGTGAGATTCGAGGTTTTCTGTATAAGGGATATCATATCCCTTTGATTTTAATATCTTATAGACACTTGTAATATTACGTGCATTTTTAATTGTTTCTAAGTCATTATTTACGCTGAGAACTTTATATCTATCTCCTTTAATTTCATTTAAAATAAGTTCTCTTGCGGAGATATCATCATCTAAACCACTCCCAATTAGTAAATAGTCAATTTGCGGATATTTTCTTAAGAGATCTATAGAAAATTTCGATAAAAATTTTCCATACATGCCCTTGATGGAGTGGTAATTAGCACTTAATTCTTCAGTTATAATTATACAATCATCGACATTTGGATATAAATCTTCATCCCCAAAAAAATCAACTGCATAAACATGATATCCAGCCTTCTTTAAAGAATATGCTAAAGGTCGAGTATTAAATCCTATAACTAATATCGAACTTGAGTTTTTAACCATTATTAAAATAATTGAAGGAGAATTTAAAGAAATATTTATTATTTATTTCATTTCAATAAATATTCTATTTACAGATTGATGATTAATGCCTGCGGAACCTAAATTAGCTGCTACTGTAATCTTATTGCGTGAGCGAGAACCCCATTTAGAATCTAAGGATGATTGTGAATTCGAAGTTTTCATGGCTAAGAGACACAAAAGCAATAAATTCATGGCAAGGCATCATGTATTTCCAGGGGGAAGTATTGATGAGCAAGACGTGACTAAAAAATCAAGAGAAAGAATAATTGGGCTCGAAGAAAATTATGTAAATAATTTAAAAGATGTTCATGAAGTACCATCAATAATTTGGATAATAGCAATTCGGGAGATATTTGAAGAAACAGGAATTTTAATCGCGACTAAAAATTCTGGAGATATTATAGCTATCACTGAGGAAAATATGAATAAAATTCAACAATATCAAGAAGATCTCCAAAAAAAACGAGACACGATGACTAATATTTTAACAAAAGAGAATTTATTTTACGCTGCGAATAATTTGAAATACTTTGGAAGACTTGTAACCCCTCCCATGAGTCCCATTCGATTCGATACTCAGTTTTTTCTTTGCAAATTACCTCAAAATCAGAATATTAATCTATTTAGTGATGAATTAATAGAAGGCTTTTGGAGAACTCCAAAACAATTATTAGCTTTATATAAAAAAAACCAGATCAAAATGATATTCCCTCAATATTCTACGCTTCGTCGGCTCAGTAAGTTTAAAACCATTCAAGAAGCATTCGATAATTCGAAAGCTGCATTTAAAGGTAATATGTTTGTAAAAACCCGTAGATATGATATTGATTAAATTTATAAAATCCTTTTAAGTTCTAGTATTAGAGAAGAAGGGTTATATTTATCGAATTTAAAGACTTCAGCTTTACTTAATTTTTTAAAATTTTTCTTGATCTTATCGGCACTATAGGTATGGACACCTAAAGCTTGAGTAGCATAACTCTTTTTAGGTTCCAAAACTACTGTATGAACCTTCTGTTTTGCTAATCTTTTTTGTAATTCCTTTAACTCTTGAACAATTATAATGTAATCTTGTTCAACTTGAGCCACTAAATCTGGATATTTTACGGAAATATTAGCTCCACAATCAGAGCACACAAATACAACAGGAACAATATTTCGATTTTTCAATTTCTCAATTTTTATTAATTTTATGACTTTCCTTAAAGCTGCTGCCATAGGGGTATAGGATTTTCCTTCTAAGTGTTTTAACTTGTTTACTGCATTTTTAAAATGAACAGTAGGATTTTGAAGAACAATTGCTTCTTTACCCCTAAATACTATAAGACTTATTTTATCTTTCTTTCTATATCCTTCTTTTTGTAAGCTCATAATAACATCAGTCATTTGCTTGATAACATAATACATTGACGCCGAACTATCAAGAACAAAAAATAAGGCTAGAGGGGCACGATATTCGTAGACCTTATCCATCAAGTCATACTTATTGAATCGAATAGGAAAGTCGATATCTGTCTTATTATAAACAGCATTTTTTAAATAATTTCTTATTGTAGCATCTAAGGCAATTGTTTTTGGTTGCCTATTAACTGGAATTTTAGAGGATACATATCTTCCTTTTTGAGAAGAGGTAACTTTTATTCTTCTTCCAATTCCTCTACCTCCGTAGTCTGAAATTTTACGATCTTTCCTTATATTATCTAAGATTGAGGACATTTTTTTTTCCATCTTGTAGATAAAAGGGACGATCTCAAATTCATCTTCAGATAGATTAAAATCATCTTTATTGAAAGGGACATCTTTAACTTTATAACCTCCTGCTGGCGTTGCAGCACGTTTTCTCTTGTCAGGATATTGAGGTTTTGGTAGTTTTTGTTCTTTTGTTTCAGGGATTTTAACTTTGTTTGGATCAACAGATTGTCTTTTAAATTCTTTTTGAGGCGTATCATCGTGCTTTAAGGGACCTTCTGTGTCTTTATTCGGTTGGTATATTTTTGGATCTTCATAAGCTTCTTGAATTTTTCCATAAACCTCAACAATTTTTGCTTTTATTTCTTCAGGCGTCATTTCATAATGGAGTGATGCAATTCTATGTTCAAAAACTAAATCCATAGCAGCATTAATATCCTCTTCAATAATTGTCTTCCGATTTTTAAGAGCAGCATGAGCTCTAGCACACCTAATAAAAGTAATATCCGCTCTTTGAGAAAATATTTCTAAATCGTTAACAATTTTTGAGATTATTTCATAAATTTTAGCAGGGATTTGAACATCTCTGAGAACTTTACGAGCCTGTATTATTGCTTTTCTCAATTCTTCTTGATCTTCTTCATATAATTTCACAAAATCTTTAGGATTATCATCAAAATCTATAACTCTTCTAGTTATTTCAGCACGCAATTTGGTATCTCTTGGAGCCTTAATTTTAACTTCTAATCCGAGCCTGTCTGCTATCTGTGGTCTTAGCTCTCCCTTTCCGAATTCTAACTCGAATCGAATTAAGAATCTTCGGGATTCATAGAGCCGACCAACACAAACCTCGAGGGATGCATTACAGAAATTCCTTCACGTTCGATTATATTAATACCAGATGCCGCTGCATCCAATAATACATCAACTATATGATCTTGAAGTAAATTTATTTCGTCCACATATAATATTCCTCGATTAGCTTTTGCTAGTAATCCCGGATGAAGTTCGGAGGTACCTTCTGTCAATACACGATCAATTGATAAACTACCACAGACCATATCTTCCAGAGAATCTTGAAAATCAAGAATTCTTTTCTGTAACACCAAGTGGTAAGTTTACCAAACGCATTTCTTTTTTTACGGTTTTGACATTTCCTAACTCTATCCTTTGCCGGCATTTAGAACATAGATCTTCTGTATTAGATTGAAGATCACAATTATATTCACAATCCTCAATAACTTCTATTTTAGGCATTATTTCTACAAGGGATCTCACTGCGGTAGATTTCCCTGTACCTTGATGCCCTGTGAGGAGTACACCTCCAATCTGGGGGTCAATAACATTTAAAATTAACCCTAACTTCATCTTATCTTGTCCTAGTATAGCAGTAAAAGGAAAATTGATTTTTTTCATGTTATTTAACTATTGCTATTTAATTTTAATTTATTTTAAGTTTTATAAAATAATCTAATTAATCGAATCAAGCAAAAAATATAAAATTTTTTTAAAAACCGATGTTGATACTTTTCTTATTAAAACATACTTGAGAGCTTTGCTAGATTTTCATCCAATTTAGAAATAGCATCACCCCATCGTGATAAAACCTCTTCTACTAACGGGATGGTACTATCACGCTCTTTGTATTCTAAATAATCCATATATTCTTTTATATTTCCGATTTTAAGATAAGTTTCAGCAACATATTGTTTAATTTCTTTCGTTTGAGACTCTAAAACTTCAGGAACTCTGCTCGTTTCACCTTGTCTTATCAAGGTTTTTAAATATTCTTCGGTACCTACTAGTAGCGAATTTAAATGCGATATTCGATCATTAGTATAATTTTCATATTTTTCAATTAAGTTATCTTGAGGTAAAAAACTCGTAATATCAATCATGAATTTTTGTGCTTGTTGCATCATTTGCTCTATACTGTCAAAACCTTCTATTTTATAATCTACTTCATGATAATTGGAATGTAAACCTCTTGAAACATCGTCTAATCTAAAAACTTTGAAACCCGGATCATTTTCTAGTTTAATATCTGGGTCTCCCTTTTTATCTGGTAATTCTATTTGTCTAGTTAATCTTACAGGATTAACCACCAAAGATACAGTTAATGGATTATATTGTTGATATGTAGAAGTAGTTTGAATATCCAGAGAAGTCATCATAACTTTCATTCCGGGATGACTATGAAACCATCCAACTGTAAATTCTCCCTGATTAAATGCCTCATCATCTATTATAGCAAAAGATACATAGTCTTCATCAGACCAATATACTTTATCGATTACATCTTCAGGATTTTTTTTTTGATGTGTGATAGGGTATGCATTAGAGATTATTACATCATCCCCTTTGTTCTTCCCAGTAAAAACACCGTATATTTCTAACCAATCGTCAAATGGAATTTTTTGATTAGCAAATCTAACTGATGTTGCAAGAATAGTAAAATATACTTTTTTTGTGATAATAACTGTCATTTCTTCAACACTTAAAGTAATTGTTTTTTTTGTAAGTATTTTAATGATAATAAAATAAGTTGTATTTATGCTTTTTTTGTTCGAACCTAAAATTATTTAAATTTAAATTTTATGTGCAATATAATAAATAAAATATAAGAAACAAATTCCAGTTCATAAAAAAGAGTTTGAAAAGAGTGATTTAAATTGACTGAACAAGGCTTCATCCCGTTGACAGGACAACTAGGGATTTCTGGAACCTCTTACAGATTGCAATTAGGGCTAATAAATGGTAAATGGGCATCCAGACTTATGAAAGGTAAAGATGTACTTGATTCTTACGTATATAAGGAAATGGAAGTAGAAGGTGAATATCCCAATCAAAATTTTATTGTTGGATGGGTACTTCGTACTGTTGCAATTCCAAATATTAATCCTCACCAAATAATGAAAACAACTCAAGCGTTAGTCAAACAAGCCGTAGAGAAGAAAAAGGAAAAGAAAGTTGTTGCACCCGTATCAGAAGCTAAGAAAGTTGAACTAGAAAAAGTCCCAGAAACGGAATTAAAAAGACCACAACAGAAAGGATGGGTTAAAGAAGAGGGTATGCAGTCACGTCAAGATGAGGGAGATATGGTTCGTCAAGCATTTAAAGAGCGTATGGCAGCTCACGACGAGGAAGTAAAAGCTCCCACTATTAAAACCAAACGACAATTACCATCAATCCCGGGAGGGACACCTCAAACTGAGACTAAAGAGGTAGCAGAAGAAACTGAGAAATCTGAATTTTGTCCTTATTGCGGAAAAGATATAGGCTTTATTTATTGTCCATTTTGTGGAAAGAAACTCCCACATTAATACTTTTTTTATTAAAATTTTTCTCATAAATTAATCTGAATGAAAAAAGAGTCATACTTAATTTCACAGACTTTATTCAATATTTAAAACCTTTAAATTATATATATATTAAAATGGTATTTTTAAAAATAGTGAATTAAGTTGAGTAAACGTAGATCAAAATTGAAAAATGAGGACAAAATAGTTACTATTAAGCCAATCGCATATTATAAAATGTTAATACATATCCTCCGCTTTGGTAATAAAGTGAGAAATCCTAGACTTTACAGGGAGGTTATGGGTATGTTAATAGGACGTCTTGAGGGAGAAGGAGAGATAAAAAATGTTATCATAGAAGATGCGGTTCCAATTTCTCATGGGGGCTCAATAGAGGTGGACTTCAAACCTCAGGATTATATTTCCTTTGCATCTGTAGATGAACAATTTGCAGAAAAGAATTGGTTTACCGTAGGATGGTACCATTCCCATCCAGGATTAAGAATTTTTTTCTCTGCTACAGACATCAAAAATCAATTAGGATGGCAAACACCTAATCCAAGTGCTATTGGAATAGTTTTTGATCATACTTTCTTAGAAACTCCCGGCGACCTAGGATTTAGAACATTTAGGCTAGATGATACGTCTAAAAGACACTCAACTGATTATCATGAAGTCAAGACAATAGTAGAAACTCCTGATAGTTATGAATTCTACTTTAAAATTATGGAACTTATTAATAAAATTCACTCTAAAGAACCACAAATTTTAGAGCTCAATGAAACACCGGATGCATTCGGTGAAATATTTTTGCCTGAAAAAAGTGAATTACTATCAAAAAAACCTGAATTACAATTTGATAATTTATTTTCATCCTTACAAACAGGGATTTCAAAATTTTTACAATTATCTGTTGAACCGCTCATAAATTTTCTTAATAATTGGAGTCAAGAAATTATAAAGAAAACAATGGACAATAATTTGCAAATGAGAACCAATTTAGCGGATTTAAAAAATAACTTAAGTCAAGGATTTGATAATCTGCAAAATTCTCTTAAATTTTCTTTAATGGATAAACTAAATGAATTAGAGATATATATTGAAGATAGATTTGAAGGTTTTGATAGCGATCATGAAAAAATTAAAAATTTTATCAATGTAACCAAAGAGGAGCTTATAAAGCAAACAACTGAATTATTCGAAGAGAAAATAAAAGTTGAGTCCTATGAATCCTTAAAAAATTTTGATGAGATATCTAATAAATTAACAGATCTTAATCAAAACGATGCTAATCAAACTCAAATAATTGAAGAACAAATAAAATCTTTAGAATCATTAGTTGAAAGAATAAATTCACTTAAGAATTCTACATCAGAAAATTTAAGTGAAATCTATAAAAAAATACTTAATACCTTTAAGGAAAAGGTTAGTGGCATCTCAAATTCGTTTAATGAAGTGTCAAATAATTCTGATAATTTAATAACAATATTGGAGTCTTCTATAACAGTAGTAGAAAATTCTAAACTATCAATACAGAATAAGATTAATTTATTATCTACGGAAAATGAAAAGCTAAGTGAAAAAATAAAACAATTAGAATTAGACAAAAAGAACCTAAATAGTCAATTGGGAGATTTAAATGCTGAAAATAAGGATTTATTATATAAAATTAAAAAATTAGAGAAAAATGGAGGATAAGAGTACATGACATCAGAGATCAAAAAAGATAAATCAAATTTCAATGATGGAAAGATAATTATTTCCAAAGAAGCTTTTCGAAATATAATTACCCATGTTTTGAGATTTGGTAATGACGCATTAGAGAATAGCGTAGAGGTTGTTGGTATTTGCATAGGAAAAATTGCTCCAAACGAAAAGGATATTCTATTAGTTAATGCTATTCCCATAACTCATGGAAAAGAGATCTCTTTGGGTTTTTCTAATGAGGATTATGCCACTTTTGAAAAAATCGAAGAGCGATTTAAAAGCCAAGGACTTAGTATTGTAGGATGGTATAATTCACATCCTGGTTGGGGGCTATTCTTTTCAGACATGGCTATAAAAAACCAACATCATTTTCAAACGGAACAATCTCCTAATAGCTTTAGTATTGTGTTTGATCATACATTGATGGGGAAGGATGAGAACTTCGGATTTGAGATTTATAGTTTAGATGATTATGAAGATTTAACCTCGAAAGAATATCATACTGTGGAATTTGAATTAGAACTTCCAAAAACATTAGAGTATTTTAAATGGGTTCAGAAATTTGTAGAGGATACACAAAAAAAGATTCCCGTTTTAATTAAAGAATTTAATGAATTATTAGAACCTGCTCCAAGCAATCTGCAAGAAATTCCTTTACCGGAAAAGTTAGAACAGGAAAAATTAAAAAAAAAAGACGACCCTGATATCACCCCTATAGTTTCAGGAATACAAAAGGGGGGTGCACAATTCGCAGATTCGTTCATGGAAACATTTATATCTCAGTTAAGCAATTGGGCTAAAGATATTAATAGTGGAAGTTTAGATGGGGCAGAGCAAATTCTCAATTCTCTTAAACAGATGAAAGATAACATTTCTTCTGGTATCCCAAAAGCAGAAAAATGGTTTAAACTAAATTTCGATGAGGTTGTAGCTAATTTCAAAAAATCTGTTTCTAACTATGTAGATAGTAGAATAGAGACTCAACAAGAAATAGTAGAGCAAGGTACACTATCTAAAGATGAGATTATTAAAGAAATAAGGGTATTTATTGAAAACAATTTCAATAACTTAAATAACGAAATAGAAAGCAAGAGTAAATATCTACAAGATAAAGTTTCTAATATAACTGAAACGAAAAATAGTCAAAAAGAATTAATTAAAAACTCATCAAAAAAAATAGAAGAAGTCAATAATCAAGCAAATAACATCACTGATGAGATTAAACAGCACATAACCACTACAACTGTTCCATTTGAGCAGGAATTAATTAAGGAGATTGAAAATGTTAACAGTAGACTAGAAAATCTTAAAGAAAATTATGTAAATGCGAATGAGAAACTCGAAAAATTAAAGAAATCAGTAGAAACCTTAAAAGAACTTTAAGCTTGAAAATTTTGTAATATTTAATTTATATTTTGGAATCTTAGTGCTCAATCGCTTTAGCTGGTTGCGCTTGGCTACATTAGATAATAATCTGCCAATTTTATCAACTTTTATATCGACACCGAAGTTTTCTTTTAAAACGGAATTTATTTTATATGAAGAGAGTATAACCACTTGACTATAGCTCTTCTCACATAAGAGTTTAATTGCCTTCTCAATTAAATGTAAAATCTTTTCTCTCTCTGCGTTAGTTTTAGCTGGCATTCTTTTTACTCAAATAAAATATACTCAAATACTATATATAAAACTTATTAAAGAAAGTTATTAAAAATTATCATTAAAATTATTAATTCCATTGCTATTAATATTTCTATATTAATTTCTAAATAATAATTTATGACTGAATGAATTTAATAGAATTGTAGTCACACTTAAGGCCATCGCAATCATGGCCCATACAGGGTGAACAACTCCAGCAACTCCTAATATTACTCCGATTGCATTAAAAGAAAATGCTAAAGTGACATTTTGAACTGTTTTTGAGTAGCTTGACTTTCCAATATAATAAGCATCAATAACATCTCTTAAATTTCCTCTCACTAAAATAATATCAGCAGATTCTATTGCAATATCCGTACCTGTTCCGATTGCTATTCCTATATCGGCCTGCACGAGAGCCGGGGCATCATTAATACCATCTCCAACCATCGCCACTTTATATCCTTTTGATTGTAAATCTCGGACTTTGGCAGATTTATCTTGAGGTAAAACTTCCGCATAAAATTCTTTAATTCCTAATTTCTTTGCTATTGATTCTGCAACTTTTTGATTATCCCCTGTGATCATTATTGGATCCAAGCCCATTTTATATAATTTTTCAATGGTTTCACGAGCTTCTCTTTTTAAAGAATCTCCAATAGCGATAATGCCAATCGATTTATTATTTTTAGCAATACTTACGACAGTTAAACCCTGATTTTCTAATTCATTTATATGCATGAACAAATCAGGAGAATCAATATTATTTTGTTTCATTAAACGAGAATTCCCAACAATTATTAAATCATCTTGAATTAAACCTCGTACACCATGTCCAGTTATTTCCTGAAATTTATTAACTTCTTCAAGTTTTACACCATTTTCCAGTCCATAATCGACTATAGCATGAGCTAAAGGGTGATCTGACCCAATTTCAATGCTAGCCGCTAAAGTTATCAATTCATTTATATTGTGCGATTCAAATGGGATAATTTTTATAATCTGCGGATTCCCTATTGTCAAAGTACCAGTTTTATCAAATACGATTTTATTTACATCCTTAAAAACTTGAAAAGCTTCACCTGAACGCATTAAAATCCCCTTTTGAGCAGCGACACCCCCACCTCGAATTATAGCAAGTGGAGTGGCCATACCTAATGCACAAGGGTATCCCATAACTAAAACAGCTAAAGTGGCAAATATCGCTGTAACATAATTAGGTTCTCCAAGGATAATCCAACTTCCTAATGTCCAAATTAAAAAAGCTAAGCTAGCAGCGAAAAGTACTACCTGAACAAAGTATTTTAGAACTTTTTCAACTAGAAGAACAATACCTGGTTTAAGAGCTCGTGCCTCTTGAATATGTTGAGCAATTTTATATAAAAAAGATTCCTTACCGACATTGGTGACTTTAATTATTAAAGAACCTTGCTGATTTATAGATCCCCCGATAACTTCATCTCCCTTTGTTTTCATAATTGGCATTGATTCTCCTGTGACTAAGCTCTGATCTATTGATGATTTCCCTTTTACGATTATACCGTCTATGGGAATACTCTCCCCCGATCTTACTCTTACCATATCTCCAGTTTTAACATTTTCAATTGGAATCTCCCTATCGTCATCATCATCATCAACAATTCTAGCCATAGCAGGCTGTAATGCCATTAATTTCTTAATAGCTTGAGATGATTTTGTTCTTACTAGTAAAGAAACGTAGCCAGAAAGTATATGATAACTTGTTACAAACACGGCCACAGCAAAAAAGTCCGCCATTGGCCAAGGCTGTAGAAAAAACCCATAAATACCACCGAACAAACCAGCAAAAGCCGCAAACTCTAACAGTACATGTTGATTTAAGATCCCCCTCTTTAAGGAAGCTAAAGCAAGGCGCTTTATATACCATCCAGGTCCAAACATAGTAAACAAAGCGAGAGTCAACATTATCCAAGGCATCCAAAAAAACCGAAATCCAACCCACATAAACGTCATTAAACCTAATGAAATAAAGGTTAATGATACAGCTAGTAATAATCGATTTCTCTCTTGCTGCATTTCTTGCTCTTCTTCTTCAAAACTCCGCACTTTGGTTGGATCTCGAACTTTGAATCCTAAACTGTTTAGAGTGTCACTTATTTTAACTGGAGTAATAAGATGGGGGTTATACTCAATTAAGGCCTCCTCATGAGCTAAACTTACTGAGACGTCTTGAACACCACTCATACGTAGTAGAGCTTTTTTAATCGTCTGAGTGCAAAAGGAGCATTGCATACCTCCAATTTTTACTTGGAGTTTTTCTAAATTTTTCTCTTGATCTAAGGTTATCGTATTATAATCCACTCTTATTCCTTTATTGAAGCTACGGGAAATCCAATTTCTTTCATTATCTCTTTTATTTTTAAGGGATTAATTTTATCTTGATCATAGTATAATTGAACTTTCTGGGTTTGATGATCTGCATTTGCTCTTATAACACCTAAGGTCCTCTTGAGTGTATTCGTAATTGTCATTTCACAATTTATACAATGAATGGAATTTTCATCTAAATTAAGTTCTAAATATTTAGGCATTACTATAACACCACCTTTCTTACTGATATATAACAAATAAAAATATTAAATATTCAATATAAAAATGGTATCATGGATATTAATATGAGTGGATTATAAATAGAAAATCTAAGAAAAAATAACTTATAAAATGATTGTGATTTCTTTTGAAAATCTAAATATTTTAAAATTTATAAATCTTTAAATCTATGTAATAAAATCTTATAAAAGATGCAAAAATTGCACCTTTTTTTTATATAATCAATTTAGTGATGGAAAATGAATTTAACGGATGAGCAGATTAATAGATACTCAAGACAAATTGTATTAAAGGAAGTCGGGGGTATAGGTCAAAAGAAATTATTAAATTCAAAAGTTACGGTAATAGGTCTCGGCGCCCTGGGTTCTCCTGTAGCATATTATTTAACCGCTGCGGGTATTGGTAATCTAAAACTTGTCGATTTTGATAAGGTGGAGCTTTCTAATTTACATAGGCAAATTTTACACTCTACAGATGATATAAATAAAAACAAATCTCAGAGTGCTTTTGAAAAGCTCAGTGCTTTGAATCCAGATTGTAACATTGAACTAATTGAGGAACTAGTTGTGCCGGGTAATGTAAAGGAAATCATTAAGGGATCAGATTATGTGATTGAAGGATCAGATAATTTTCCAACTAAAATGCTTATTAACGATGCCTGTGTGGATTTAAAAATTCCTTTTACCGTAGCTGGAGTGCTAAGGTTCCATGGACAAATAATGACGGTAATACCTGAAAAAAAAACAACATGTTATAGGTGTTTATTTGGAGATGTCGCTGAATCTCCCACAGGAATGTCTTGTTCCCAAGCGGGAGTAATTGGATTGATACCTGGAGTTGTTGGTTGTATAGAAGCAAACGAAGCAATAAAATACATTTTAAATATCGGTGAATTACTCATAAATAAAATTTTATTTGTCGATCTTAAAACATATCGATTTACTATGATAGATGCCTATAGAGCAGAAGATTGTTTAGCATGTGGGGAACATGCAAAAGATTTAGTTAATAGTTATGATTATGGGGTGGAAAATGCTTGTCATTGAATAATGAAGGTATAAATGTAAAAAAACTGGATATATGCGGGAAGGTATGTCCAATGACGTTTATTTATACAAAATTAGCACTTGAGGAAATGGATTCCAATGAGATTCTTGAAGTATTGTTAGATTTTCCTGCTGCTATTGAAAATGTTCCCGATAGCTGTAAACGACAGGATTTAGCTGATGTAGTAGAAATCAAAGAAATTGAAGGGAATAAAAAAACTTGGCTATTAATATTAAGAAAAATCTGAGTTTTACCAAATTAAAATCTTATGACAAGCACCCAAAACAATAAATTATTAGGACTTGGTTTAATTTCAGGTGGATTAGACAGCTTAGTTGCATCACAAATTATTAAACTTCAAGATATTGAAATCGTGGGACTGAATTTCAAATCACCATTTTGTACATGCGATAAGGCTTATAAGAATTCAGATTGTGGTTTAAATCTTTATCATGAAAAATTAGGAATAAAAACCTATTTCCTTCAAAAAGAGGATGATTATTTAGAAATAGTACGCAATCCAAAATTCGGATATGGGAAAAATGTAAACCCCTGTATAGATTGTAGGATATATATTTTAAAAAAAGCGAAGGAATTCGCAAAAAAAATCAATGCCGATTTTATATTTACAGGAGAAGTGCTAAACCAGAGGCCAAAGTCCCAAAATTTAAAAGCACTTAAAATTGTAGAGGAAGAATCTGGACTTACAGGAAAATTATTAAGACCATTATCTGCCTTATTACTTAAACCAACGATTTATGAAGAACAAGGACTTATAGATAGGTCTAGATTACTCGGAATTAGAGGAAGAAGTCGAAGTATTCAATTAGAACTGGCAAGAAAATACAATTTACTAAATGAATATTTTGCATGTGGAGGATGTTTATTGACAGATGCGAGTTTTTCAAGCCGGATGGTTGATTATCTTCTATATAATAAAAATCCCAAAATGGACGATATGACATATCTAAAGTATGGGCGACATTTTCGGTATAAAAATTCAAAAATAATCGTAGGAAGAAATGAAGTAGAAAATAAGATTTTACTTCAAATTAAGAGTCCAAATGACGTTGTTCTACAAGCAAAAGATGTTGTTGGGCCTACTACAATTGTTCAAGGATCAGAAGATGTTGAAATAATTCAATTTGCGGCAAAACTTACGTTAAGTTATTCGGATTTGAAAGAATCTCAAGGGACAGTCGTATATAGTAATAGCAAGTCTAATAGTAGCAATCTAATAGTTGTTAAAAAAGAAAATAAGGAATCATTTAAAGTGCATATTTTATAATTTTTCTATTTAATTTAATGAAAAATTAAGGTAAAGCATTTTAGGTCTCAAATTTATATTATTTTTTATTAATCCATATGGTCAATGAAACAGTTTCTTCCTAAATACCATTCACACTCTTCAAAATTTAAGTTAAAAGGTACCACATAATCATTTGCAACATTTGTAATTATTTCCATAATTACCCTTTTTACTTCTAGATTCTGTCTAAAGTGAAAATTTATAATTCTATCAAGATGATTTAAGTCAAAACTAGCTAGAAGAACACTTATATTAGAATTTCCGCTTAATCTAAATGCATTAATCATAAAAGGACATTTTCTTACTAATTCTTCAATAGCTTGTTGATTCTTTGTTTCAATCTCAGCTCTTGCTAGTAAGAGATTTGTTGTCTTTAAATTTATACCTGCTTGAAGTTTAAAAACACCTGTTTCTTTGAGTTTTTTTATACGGGATCCTACAGTTGGTTGACTTCGCCTCACTTTTTTCGCAATTTTCTCATGAGAAAGATCTGGCTCTTCTTGAATCATTTGAATTATAGTTTTGTCTATATCATCAATCTTTAATATATTGTTTATTACTTTTTCAGCCATATAGTTATAATTGATATTTGGTTTAAAAAAAAAACTGCAATTTTTACATTGTTTCGAATCATAAATTTTTATTGATTATGTTTTTTAACGGTTTAAAAAATACGAATTATTAGTTTTTTATGATAAAATATCCACAAGAATTCATACTTCGAAATATCCAATAGTATATGATGAAATTTTTTACTAAAAAATCAAAATGTGGATTAGCCGCATTATTAAAATTAGCTAAAAACTATAATTTAGGTTAAAATTAAAATATAAGCATGAAGCAAGAACACAAGGAAGTCCTCTAATTTATCTTGAGTATCTCCTATTTAAATTAAAAGAAGCAGAACTATTAGTGAGCACTCAAGGAATGAGAATAGAATATTGATTACCTTGGTTGAATAACAAATTTAGAATTAATTTTATCAATTTTTACGATATCTGTGTTATACCCCTTTCTTTCTAGAGCAGGAGGGATATCTCTAACTGAAGGAGGGTTATCAATAAACACTTCAAGAATATCCTTCTTTGCTAAATTTTCTAAAGCTTTTATTATCAATATTTGCGGAAATGGGCAAACCATTCCTCGAACATCTAGCTCATAAAGATTATCTTCTATTTTTATTAATTTTATTTTACTTCCAGACATTTTTTTTTGTCCTCAATTTTTTAAAAGGTATTTCTTTAAATCTTCTTCTGAATGACGATTACAAAAATCACGGAATTTTTCCTCACCCTTCTTATTTTTTAAATAATTTTCAATGATAGAATCAATTTTTTCTACTATTTGATAATGGGGAATTCCTCTCTCTATTACTCTACCAAGTTTAGCTTCCGGACCAACTCCACCTCCTAATACAATATTGTATACCTGCGTTTTTTCACCAGCTATTTTTGCGATCATACCACTTAATCCAATTTCAGCTAAACTGCTAGCGCAACAATGATTTGGGCAACCATTGGCTTGGATAATTATCCCTGCTTCGTCTAATACATCAAAATTAAAAGATTTAATTAGATGATTTACAACATATTTTATAATTTGCTTTGCATGTGGTTCTATTGTTTTTCCGCAAAAATCTGAAGAACATCCGATGCTAGACCATTTTAATTTTGGACCATCAAACTTAAAATTTTGCTTTTCTAATTTTATTCTTGCTTCATCCATATTTTCTACATCTGGGATAATTATATTTTGAGTAGATGTTAATCTTAATTCACCGGAACCATAATTATCTGCTATTTCTGCGAAAAATCGCATATCTTCACTGCTCAATCGTCCACCAAAAATAGGTATATTAAAATAAAACCTACCTTCTTGACTCTGTGGTTGGATACCTTCATGATTGCTGTTCTTAAAAAAAGCGGGTTCAGAATAAGGTTCGAAAGGTTTTCCCAATTTTTCTTCTACCATTTTTTTTATCTTTTCAGCACCCCACTCATTAACTAACCACTTAAATCGTGCTTTTGTTTTTGTCTCTCGATTACTGTGATCTCTATGAATTTCTATCATTGCTATACCTACATCGAAAGTCTCTTCTGGTTTTATAAAAATGTTTAAGCGTTTTGCTAACCTAGGGCCTGGCTGAGTACTGCCTGCGCTACCTCCTATGAAAAGGGTATACCCTACCTCATCACCTTTCTTCACACCAACATATGCAAGATCATTAGTTATTCCCCTCACACAATCGGAACCACATCCAGATACCGAGAATTTAAACTTTTTGGGCATGTCTAGAAATTCTGGATTTCCTACTAGATATTTAGTTAATTTATTTACGATTTTTCTTCCGTTAATTATCTCATCTTTTTCAATCCCAGAAACAGGGCAGCATATGACATTTCTAGCATCTCCATATCTAGCTCCTCCAAATCCTTGTCCACACATATCAGTAGTAAATCCTAAATCTTCCATAACAGCGAAAATATCTAATGCATCTTTAGAATCTATCCAGTGAAGTTGAATATCTTGTCTATCTGTAATTTCTGCCTTTCCTTTACTATACTTTTTAACTAAGTCAGCAACACCCCGGAATTGATCAGTGGTTATAAATCCACCAGGAACCTTCACTCTTAAAAAGTGTAAAGAATCAGTTATATTCCTAGGATTACTATCCCTTCCAAGTGAATACCTTCCTAAATAATGTTCGATATTATTTGGATCAAAATTAGCCATATTTTTTCCAACGTTGCTTCTCTTCAAGTCTAAAATCTATTCATATTGATGTTTCTTTCATTTTTATAGTTAATCGTTATAAGTTCAATATGTTAATTTACCATTATTCATCTAAAAAAAAAAATATAATAAAATTGCATCATAATTAGTTTTTTTGGTGTAAACCACACTCACGTTTTTCGGGAGTTTCCCACCACCACCGACCAGATCTCCGATCTTGACCGAGTTTTATAGGACGTGTACAAGGTGTACAACCAATACTGGTATAGCCTTGGTCAAAAAGTTTATTATAAGGCACATTGTTTTCTGAGATGTATTCTGTTACATCTATTACGCACCAATCAACTAAAGGATTGATCTTTATCAGATTATTAATTTCATCCCATTCAAATATCTCAGTGTTAGCTCTTGTCACATTCTGTTGTTTTCTCAATCCTGTTATCCATGCTTCATATCCATTCAAAGCTCTCTGAAGGGGTTCAATTTTTCGGATATGACAGCATTGATGTCGCAATTCTATTGACTTATAAAATGGATTTGGTCCAAATTCGCCTTGGAATTTTTCAATTTCACCAGCCTTAGGAAAATAGATCTTATATTTGATCTTATATTTATCCATGCTCTCCTCAAGAACATTATATGTTTCTTGGTTTATTCGACCAGTGTCAAGAAAAAATATATGCACTTTTGGATAAATTTTCACAGACATATCTGTTAAAACTTGATCCTCTAAACCTAAACTGCTTGCTAACACTATTTTTTCCCCAAATAGATCGAAGGCCCATCTAAGTACTTCTCCAGGACTTTTATCCTTGAATTCTTCATTTAATATATCAAGATGTTCTTTAACATTACTCATTTCAATTTCTATTTCCAAATTTAGCAAACCTCTTCATTCTTTTTATAATTATTTAATTTTTACTCGCAAAAGGGATTTTTGTATTCAAGAATCACCTTAGCAACCTCGGGTCTCATAACTTCTTTAGGTGGTGTTTTACCCGCACATAATAGATTTCTAATATTAGTACCGCTAAAATTTGTATGACATTCTGGTAAATGAGGGCATATTTTATCACTTACAATACCTTCACATACTCTACATAAGGAATAAGACCTAAAGAAAATCGGCTCAATACCTAAATCGGGAAAATGGTCAAAGATCTTATGTGCATCATATGGTCCGTAAAAGTTTCCTACTCCAGCATGATCTCTTCCTATAATAATAAAATTGCACCCAAAATTTTTCCTAGCAATTGCATGAAAGATTGCCTCTTTAGGTCCAGCATAATGCATTTCAGTTTCAAAAGTACTTAGTAAAACTCGATGTTCAGGGTAATACTCTTTTATTAATTCCTGATATGACCTAATTATAACTTCGTCTATGAAATCTCCTTTTTTCTTTTTACCTATTACAGGATTTATGAAAAGTCCATCGGCAAGTGTAAGTGCTGTCTTCTGTACATATTCATGTCCTTTATGTGGTGGATTTCTTGTTTGAAAAGCTACAATCTTCCCCCAATTTCTTTCTTTGAATATTTTTCTTGTCTCATTCGGTTTTAAATCCAATTCAGGAAAGATCGCAGGAAGTTCATTTATTAAAAATATATCTCCTCCGATTAATGAATCCCCTTGTTTAAAGATTTTATCAACGCCTGGGTGGCTTCGATCTAAAGTCCCATAGATTTTCTCTGCAAAGAGTTTCTTATTGTATCCATATATATCGTTGACTCTTAATAAAGAAATGGGTTGACCAGAATCACTGGTTAAAATTACACAGTCTCCTATTTTTATTTTCTCTGATTGTTTCTTAGTAATGTCCAATATGATTGGAATAGTCCAAGGAATGTCATTTTCTAACCTCATATTATCCAATACGCTTGTGGCTTCACTTTCGATCATAAATCCTTCTATAGGACTAAAAATACCAAAGCTAATGTTTTTAACAACTTTCCACATTTCAGAATCTATTTGGATCTTGTTAAATTCATTTATTTGATCCAAAATTTTGGTTTTTTCTTTATCAGACATAACTCTGTTTATGAGTTTACCGCCATGTGGTTCAGATATATTACCATTTAATGCCATTTTAAAATCCCTTGCAGTTAATTTTTAATCTTGACTAAATCAGTCGAGATAGACAACAATAGTTGTTAATAAAATTAAGATTTTGAAATATATAAATTTAAGGTTTATAAAATAAATCTCATAGATAAGAAAAGGTTCTTATAGTTAAATCTAAAATTAATCTTCAAAATGGGTATGAAGATGTTCTCTTAAGCCTAATGTATATTGGAATTATTTATATCCAATAGTCGCAGAAACTCAAGTTTAT